>ERZ773177.348-NODE-348-length-39128-cov-17.4489_pt1 | contig 39128 bp, 39 predicted proteins | sample MGYA00580534_ERZ773177 | MGnify/ENA primary metagenome ERZ773177 (study PRJEB29015, sample SAMEA2737872) | human gut metagenome | biome: human gut; feature: human-associated habitat; material: faeces | place: China | collected 2012 ...
GCGCGTCGAAATCGCTGGTGGTTTTCTGGTTCTCTTTTGACATCAAAAGAGAACATTAGCCTTAATGAAAAAGCGCTCTAACCCCGCGCCGTCGGCGCGCAAAGAAAGTAACGGATCTTACGATAATACAAGAAGTACAAGGAGGCCCACTATGTCCAACATCGTCATCATCGGCTCCGGCCCGGCGGGGGTGTCCGCCGCGCTGTACACTGCCCGTGCGGGGGTGGACACCACCGTCCTCACCCGGGGGCCGGGTGCGCTTGACCGTGCAGAGCTTATCCAGAACTACTACGGCTTCGCCGCCCCCATCTCGGGTGCGGAATTGGAGCGTCAGGGCATCGAGGGGGCCAAGGCTGTGGGCGTCAAATTTGTGACCACCGAGGCCGTGGGTCTGACCTATACCGATAAACTCACTGTAGAAACCCTCGATGGAGATTACCCGGCGGACGCTGTTATCCTCGCCACAGGTGCTTCGCGGGCGACGCCCCGCATCCCGGGGCTGGCGGGCCTCGAGGGCCACGGCGTCAGCTATTGCGCCACCTGCGATGCCTTTTTCTATCGCGGCAAAGATGTGGCCGTGGTAGGCAGCGGCGAATACGCCCTGCATGAGGTGCAGGCGCTCCTGCCGGTGGCGGCCAGCGTCACCCTCCTGCTGAATGGTGCGCCGCCGACGGCAGAGTTTCCGCCGGAGGTGGCTGTCCGGCCGGAAAAAATCGACGCGATCCTCGGCGAGCAGAAAGTCACCGGCGTCCAGCTGTCCGGCGGCGATGTGGTGGAGCTGGCGGGTGTGTTTGTGGCTCTGGGCGTTGCGGGCAGTACGGCGCTGGCCCGGAAAATCGGTGCCGCTGTGGAGAATGACCGCATCGTGACAGATGAAAAAATGCAGACCACCGTCCCCGGCCTCTACGCCGCCGGAGACTGCACCGGCGGGCTTTTGCAGGTGGCGAAGGCCGTCTATGAGGGCGCTCTGGCAGGCACCGAAGCCGCCAAAGCGCTGCGGAAGGGGTGATTTAAGATGCCGGAGATCCTGCCTATCCCCAAATGCAGCGAGCACCGCCAGTGTCTCGCCTGTGCCTTCCCCTTCTGGGACAAGCTGACCGCCGAACAGCAGGAGATGCTCTGCCGAACTACCCGTCCGGTGCGCTATCGCAAGGGCGAGAGGGTCCACAGCCCGGTGGAGAACTGCGTGGGCATCCTGCTGCTACGCACCGGCCAGTTCCGGGCGTATCTTCTCTCCGACGATGGCCGGGACGTGACCCTCTACCGCCTCTTTGGCGGCGAGATCTGCATCCTCTCCGCCTCCTGCGTTATGGACTCGGTGAACTTTGACCTCTACATCGACGCCGAAGAGGACACCGAGGCCTACTGCATCAGCGCAGGCGTCTTCCGCAGCCTCATGCAGCAGAACGTGGAGGTGCGGTGCTTCGCCTACCAGATGACCGCTGAGCGCTTCTCCGACACCATGTGGACGATGCAGCAGATCCTCTTCATGAGCGCCGACCGGCGGCTGGCCATCTTCCTTGCGGACGAGCTTGCCAAGACCGGCGGCGACGATGTCCGCCTGACCCAGGACCAGATGGCAAAGTACATGGGTTCCGCCCGCGAGGTGGTGAGCCGCCTGCTCAAATACTTCGCCGGTGAGGGCATCGTGAAGCTCTACCGCGGCGGGGTGACCGTGACGGATAAGGACAGGCTGACGAAGATAGCATACGGAGAATAAAACAGAAAAGGGACGCTGTGCATATACACAGCGTCCCTTTTATCGTGCGGAATTACCCTTTGCACCCCTGCTCTTCCCAGTCGCCGAAGTCGGAGACGTCGGCGATCTTAGTCGGGTCGAACTTGCCGTTTTCGTCCTTGGGGGCGACGGCGGGGCCGGCCTCCACGGGGTTCGGGTTCGGAGCCTCGGGGTCACAGACCGGGCGCTCTTCGCTCAGGTCGGGCAGGGTCACAGGCTCTGCGGCCTCAGCGGGCGCTGCCTCCGTCTCAGGGGCAGCGGGCTCCTCAGCGGGAGTGGTCTCTTCTGCCGGTGCGGCGGCTTCGGCCTCTGCCCTGGCCTCACCCTCGGCGTATGCCTCGGCGGTCTTGGCGGCCTCTGCGTCGTCCTTTTCGGCTTCCTCGGGGAACTCGATGGATTCGATGATGGGTGCGGCCTTCTCGTTCAGGAGCTTGTCCATGATGACGATGGCGGCACCGGTGGCCGCCACAGCGGCGGCAGTACCCAGAATGCGGAAGATTGCTTTCATGCCATGACCTCCTTGGTTATGTTGTAGTTAGGAGAAGGTGACAACATCGTTCAGCGGCTTCTCGGCAGGCTCCACCGACAGTGCGGTGAGCACCGGGCCTTTGCCGCGGTAGATGTTATGGAACTTATAGCCGACCTTTGCGGTCACTTTGACCCATGCCCGCTGCTCGAGGGCCTTGTAGCCGTCGTAGCTGCAGGGGAAGCCCACGAACTGGATGTCCTGCACGCAGCAGGTCATGGCGAACCGGCCCGGCACGAAACTATTCTTGCCGGCACGGTTGGTCTGGCAGACCTGTGCGAGGAACTTGACGGTCTTGCCCGCGTACTTCTGGGGCTCGTCCTGACAGTCCATATACCAGATGCCGTAATCGTCGTCCGGGATGTCGATGACCGGGGCGTTGATGTCGAAGGGCAGCGGGTCGGGGATGTCGTCGTAAGCCACGCTGCCGTCCTTGAACTCGTAGGCGATGTCGCACTTGCGGGATGCCTGACGCACCAGCTTGTGCAGCTCCTGACGGGCGGCGTCGTTGTTGACGGCCTCGGCGCGGTTGAAGACGATGAGCTCACTGCGGGCGATCTTGTCCAGCATCAGCGCACGCATGGAGTTGTCACGGGCGTAGGTCAGCGCGGTGGTGCCGTCGGCGGTGGCGATGCACTGGTAGACGATCCAGTTCTCGGGCAGATTGTTTGCCAGATCCTGCAGCATCCACATACCGTTGTACTCGATGACCACGCGGCCTGCGTCGGCCTCCTTGGCCAGCTTTGCGAGGTTCTGGGGGTTCAGCTCAGCCTTGTCCTCGAGGTTGTAGAGGGTCACACCGGGGAAGGCGAACTTCTTCTCATTGTACTCTTCTTCGCCCTCCTCGCAGACCAGCAGAAGGGTCTTGTCGCCGGAGTCGAAGTTGGGGTCTTCAAAGGTCTCCTGAATGAACTTGGTCTTGCCGCTCTCGAGGAAGCCCACAAACAGGTAAACCGGGATCTCATTTGCCATAATCTTTTATCCTTTCAGGGTCGATCAGCAGCCGAACAGTGCGGCGATGGCCTTCTCATCCAGCTTGGAGCCGATGACCACCAGCTTGCCGCCGACGTCTGCACCGCGTGCGCGGACTTCCCACTCGCCGGGAACGTAGTCGAACTCCAGCCAGCCGTCTGCGCCGCCGTCCACGATGCCCTTGGAGCGGAGGATCATGCCGTAATTGCCGGTGTCCAGCTCGGTGAGGGCGTGCTCAATGTCAGCCTTGGAGAACTTTTTGGCCGTTTCGACGCCCCAGCTGGTGAAGACCTCATCGGCGTCGTGGTCATGATGATGGTGATGATGGCCGCAGCAGCAATGCTCGTCGTGGTCATCGTCATCGTGGTCGTGGTGGTGATGATGCTCGTGCTCGTCTTCATCATCGTCGTGGTCATGGTGATGGCCGCAGCAGCAATGCTCGTCGTGGTCATCATGGTCGTGGTGGTGATGGTGCTCGTGCTCATCCTCATCATCGTCATCATGGTCATGGTGATGGCCGCAGCAGCAATGCTCATCATGGTCATCATCGTGGTCGTGGTGATGATGGTGTTCGTGCTCCTCTTCCTCGTCCTCGTGGGCGTGCTCTGCGTTAGCCTTGGCAGCCATAGCGATCAGCTCAGCCTTGAAGTCGTCCTTGGTGGACATGGCCTTCAGGATCTGCTCGCCGGTCAGGGCGTCCCAGGCGGTGGTGACGATGGTGGCGGTGGGGTTCTTCTCACGCAGCATGGCCACAGCGGCGGCGATCTTTTCCTCGGTGGCGTTCTGGGTGCGGCTCAGGATGATGCAGCTTGCGTGGCTGATCTGGTCGTCGTAGAACTCACCGAAGTTCTTCATATACATCTTGACCTTGTTGACATCGGCCACGGTAACGAAGCTGCTCAGCTGAACATCCAGATGCTCGGCCACGCCCTCGACAGCGCGGGTCACGTCGGACAGCTTGCCGACGCCGGAGGGCTCGATGACGATGCGGTCAGGGTGGTACTGCTCCACCACCTGCTGCAGAGCGGCGCGGAAATCGCCCACCAGAGAGCAGCAGATGCAGCCGGCGTTCAGCTCATTGATCTGGATGCCGGACTCCTTCAAAAAGCCGCCGTCGATGCCGATCTCGCCGAACTCGTTCTCGATGAGCACGACCTTCTGGCCTGCAAAGGACTCTTTGATGAGCTTCTTGATAAGGGTGGTCTTACCGGCACCAAGGAAGCCGGAGAAAATATCGATCTTGGTCATAGTCTGAAATGCCTCTTTCTTTTATGCAGACGCCGCAAAGGCGCTGCCCAGCAGGCCCGTCGGGCCTTACAAGCAGTCCGGGCCGCTGAGTGCTGACCCGTAAAATTCCTACACTCCTATTATAACAAGGCTGTCAATGGCAAACCGGCCTTTTTGATGAGAAATTTGTAACATTTTTTGCAATTTGTTTGCATTTTCGGGCGGCAGGGGCAAAACAAAAGCTCCCCGCAAGCAGGCAGGGAGCAAAAAATGCGGTGTCAATCGGCAGTCTGCCCCATCTCTTCAATAATCCATTCGGCGATTTTCTCAGTCTTTTCGTCCGTCTCGCCGGTGAACCAGAAAATGCCGTCTTCCGTCTCCACCCGGAGGAACTTCCCGGCGGTGGGGTCGAGGCAGAGATGCACGGTGCCGTCGTGTACCATGACAAAAGAACCCTGCCAGTAGTGCTCCAAATCGAGGCCGTGTATCCGGCCGGCCTCCGGCAGGGAGGAATAAACCTGAACCTCGGTGATGTCGTCTATGGGAATCGTGTACTTCTGAGTCTTTCCATGGTAGGATTGCAGCTCTACCGTGGGCGACACTTGCAGTTCCAGCCTTGCGGGGGTGTGGTCGAGAACGCCCAGCACCGGCCCAACCAGCAGAATGCTGACGATTGCAATGACATTGACCGCCATAGCGATTTTACCCCGGAGGGTGGCGAGATTGACAGCGCTTCCTTTGCCGATACGTTTGGGAACGGAGATGCGCTTGTCGTCGGGGTCATAATAGAGCAGACCGTATTTCCATGCGGCGTCCTCGGGCGCGGCAGGCCAGCCGTGGGCATCCCGCAGTTTTTGCAGAGCGCGGTTCCCCCACAGACAGGGCAGATACGGCAGGGCCAGACTTCCGAAAAAGAAATAGACCCAGACCGTGACATAAAACAGCGAATTGGGCGCGAAAAACAGCCCGACGCTCACAGCGGCACAGAGCAGGCAGATGGTGCGCAGCCGACGCAGATACCGCTGTACGATGTCCTGCACTTCGGGCAGCTCGGCGGCATTCTGCGGCAGCGTGACGCCCAGTAGGGCGCCGTTCCGCTCGATGCGTTTCAGGCTCAGATAGTCGATGCCAACACAGACGATAAGGCAGACGAGCATGATGATGGAAAATACCATGAAAACGCCTCCATTCTATAAAGAGCTTCCGACCCTAGCATACACGGAAAAACGCGAAAAGTCAAAACATCGCCCATGAATTGCATTCTGCGCCCCGGAATGATACAATAAGGTACAGCAAACCATCGCCGCCGGACGTTTTTCCGGCAGAATAAAGAAAGAAGGCTTTTTGACATGAGCATGAATACCGTTCCCGAGCGTCTGGCCGCCCTGCGCGCGGCCATGAAGGCAAACGGCGTGGACGTCTACCTCATCCCGGTGGGCGACCCGCACGCCAGCGAGTATATGCCCGACCACTACACTGCCCTGACCTACTTCTCCGGCTTCCACGGCGAGAACTCCAACTTCGTCGTCACCATGACCGAGAGCGCTGTCTGGGCCGATGGCCGTTACTTCGTGCAGGCCGAGAAGGAGATCGCTGGCACGGAGATCCAGCTGATGCGGATGGGCGAGCCGGGCGTGCCGACCGCCGAGCAGTACTGCGGCAAAGTCCTGCCCGAGGGCGGCAAGCTGGGCCTCTGCGGCCTGACTGCTTCCTGCGGTCTGGTGCGCAGCCTCCAGAAAGAACTGGACGCTAAGAAAGGCACCATCAAGCTGCTGAACCTCGAGGACGAGCTGTGGACGGAGGGCCGTCCCGCCCTGCCCGCTACCCCGGCATGGCTCCTGCCGAAAGAGTACGCAGGCTTCTCCCCTGCCGAGAAGCTGGGCCAGCTGCGTGCGAAGCTCTCTGAGCTGGGCTGCACCGCACAGCTGGTGGGCAAGCTGGACAATCTGGCATGGCTGCTCAATCTGCGTGCGATGGACATCCAGTGCACCCCTTACGCCATGGCTTACTGCTATGTGACCCCCGATAAGGCGACCCTCTTCATCAACACCGCCCGCGTCAGCGCCGAGGCTGCTGCGGAGCTGAAGGCAAACGGCGTGGAGCTGGCCGAGTACGACGATGTGCTCACTTTCCTTGCCGCCCAGACCGAAGAGCAGACTGTTCTGGCCGACCCCGTTTCCGTCAACTACGCTGTTTACCAGACCCTACAGGCCAACCCGGCTCTGACCGTCAAGGACGAGGCCGACCCCCTGCTGCCCATGAAGGGCGTCAAGAACGAAGTCGAGCTGGCTCACACCCGCGAAGCTCACATCCGGGACGGCGTGGCTATGGTGCGCTTCCAGATCGAGCTGGAGAACCGTCTGGCCGCCGGCGAAGAGCTGACCGAGCTGACCATCGACGAGATCCTCCACAAGTACCGCAGCGCACAGGACAAGTTCCTGACCGAGAGCTTCGGCACCATTGCAGCTTACGGCCCCAACGCCGCCATGATGCACTACCACGCCACCGAGGAAGACCACGCAAAGCTCGAGAAGAAGGGCTTCTTGCTGGTGGACAGCGGCGCGACCTATATGGACGGCACCACCGACATCACCCGCACCTACCCGCTGGGTGAGCTGACCGAGGACGAGCGCCTGTTCTACACCTGGACTTTACAGTGCCACATCGACATCGCCCGGGCTGTCTGGCTGGACTACTGCGACGGCCATATGCTGGACACCATCGCCCGTGAGCCGCTGTGGCGCCACCTCATCAACTACCGCTGCGGCACCGGCCACAGCGTCAGCCATGTGGGCAACGTCCACGAAGGCCCCCACGCCCTGAACGGCCGCAACACCACCGTTTTCAAGCCGGGCATGATCGTCACCGACGAGCCGGGCGTCTATGAGGGCGGCGTCGTCGGCATCCGCATCGAGAATGAGCTGGAGTGCTGCCACAAGGCATCCAACCAGTACGGCGAGTTCCTGGCATTCCGCCCCATCACGTTCGTGCCGATCGCCACCTCCCCCATCGTCCCGGGCGTTCTGAGCCGCGACGAGCTGGATTGGCTGAACGCCTACCACCGCGAGGTCTTCGAGAAGCTGGCTCCCCGCCTGACCGAGGACGAGCGCGACTGGCTGGCCAAGAAGTGTGCCGCCATCGGAGCGTAAAATTCCTCTAAAAGGCTCCCCTATTAGGGGAGCTCCGCGACATGCCCGTGTCAGCGGGATGGAGCGGTGAGAGGTTGAATTTCAACAAAAGCGGGAGGCCCCGCAGGGGCCTCCCGCTTTTCTTTAGGATGAGATCTCTGCCTTGTGCTCTTTCCAGTAGGCTTTCGCCTCGTCGATGACCTTCTTGAAGGGGCCGGAGGGGTAAGTGCTCTCGGCGATGTCGATGAGGAATTTGTAGAGCTGGGGCCGCACCTGCTCATACATCCCAAGCCGGGTGTAGAGGTCCTTGTAGTAGTGGAACACCTGGATCTTGTTCTGCACCAGAGTGGCAGGCTTTATCTGGGTGTGGCAGATGCTCTGAGGGTTCTGGACGTAGTAGTAGCCGGGCTGCGGGATGGACGCAAAGACTTCGGCGTACTGGATATACTGCATGTTGAACACGAGGTCTTCGGCCCAGCGCATCTCGCTGGTAAAGCGGATGTCGTGCCGGGTGAGGATGTCGCGGCGATAGAGCTTGTTCCAGAGCACGCTGTAAAAGTAAGAGGCGGGCTTGTCCATCAGGCGGCGGGCGAAGGTGTCCTTGTCGTAGACGCCCTCAGGCAGGAAACCGTATTCCCGGTTCTCCGGCGGGCGTGCAACATGCATGACGCCGAGGTCGTCCTGGATCTTTTCCAGCACCTGTTCCGGCTTCGACGCCCCGGCGGGGATGACCATGGTGTAGGGCGAGATGACGAGGTCGGCACCGGTCTTCTCTGCCGCCTCTACCAGCCGGGCGGTGTAGTCCGGGGCGATGTAGTCATCGCTGTCCACGAACTGGACGTACTTACCGCCGGCAAGCTTCAGGCCGAGGTTCCGGGTGTCGGACACACCGGAGTTTGCCTTGTCCACCAGCAGGATGCGGCTGTCCTTTTTGCGGAACTCCTCGCAGACGGGCAGGCTCTTATCTTTGGAGCCGTCGTTGATGACGATGAGCTCGAGGTTCTTGTACTCCTGCCCGCAGATGCTTTCGAGGCAGCGGCTCAGGTGGCTCTGGGCATTGTACACAGGGACGATGATGCTGACGAGAGGCATTTCCATAGCAGTTTCTCCTTCTGTTTTTCAGAAGCTGTTTTCGTGAGCGGGGTGCGCAATGCTTATGAAAACGGCTTCTCAGAGCAATGATACTCCCGCCGGGCCGAAAAAGCAAGCGCCGGCGGCAGGCCCGAAAGGGGGCTTCGGAATGATATTTCATATCGCGGTGTGCAGCCCGGACAGCGTCCTCCGCAGCCGGGTGGAGCGGCAGTGTCTCGACTATTATGCCCGGCGGGACGACGCCTGCATCATCGAGCAGCTGGACAGCCCGGAAGCCCTGTTGGCCCGGGACGACGCCGGGGAGCGGTACGAGCTGTATCTTATTGAGCTGCCGTCCACGGCAGCCGCCGCGTCGCTGCAGGCAGCGGCTGCACTCCGCAGCCGGGGGCGGCGCAGCCCGCTGGCTTTTCTGGCCCATACGCCCGCCCACGCCTACAGCGCCTACCGGGTGGACGCCATGCAGTATTTATTGCTGCCTGTCCCGCCGGAACAGCTGGACGCTCTGCTGGCCCGGGCCGCCGAGCCGGAGTACGGCCCGGCCATCCCGGTAGCCACGGCGTCGGGTCTGCGGGTGCTGCCCTTCGCGGACATCGAATACCTCGAGTGTACCCACCATGTGGTGCATTTCCATCTCGCCAGCGGCGAGGATGTGCCGTCCCTGTCCGTCCGGGTGCCGTTCGCGCAGGTGGCCCAGCCGCTTTTGGCGGATGAGCGCTTCGTCCAGCTCCACCGCTCCTATGTGGTCAATCTGGCGGCGGTGTCCCAGCTGGCGGCGGGCGAGTTCTGGATGCAGAGCGGCGCACGGGTCCCTGTCCCCCGCGGGCGGGAGCCTGCGGCCCGCACGGCGCTGAAAGATTATCTGGAAAAGCAGTTCCGATAAAGCAATGGGGAGGCCCTTCCGGGCCTCCCCATTGTTTTATAATTTTGTCCAGTCCAGCTGCGTCCAATCCGTTATGTACTGGTCGGCGAGGCGCTGCAATTCGGGCTGATCGGCGGCGCTGGTCTCATCCTCGATGTCGATGAGGTAAAAGCCGCACTGCCTGGCCGTACGGGTGGCGTAGACAGCGTCCTCGCAGACAACGGCGTCGGCGGGTCCGCTGCCGCCCAGCCGCTCGAGGACTTCGTGGAACACCTCGGGGTGGGCTTTGCTCTTCGCGCCCTGTGCGGTGTAGAAGAACTCGAAATAGTCTGCGACGCCCAGCCGGGTGAGCACCTCTTCGCACTGCTCTGCCCAGGTGTTGGAGCAGATGCACATCCGCACGCCCTCGGCTTTCAGCCGGGCCAGCATCTCCCGGACGCCGGGCTTCAGCTCAACTTTTTTGTACAGATCCCGGATGACCTGCCGCATGGCAGGCTCGTAGTCCCGGAGGGTCAGGGGCAGATCGTAGGTGCGGATGAGATACTCCGCGCCCTCCACCATCCCCATGCTCAGCAGAACATCGTGGATGCCGGGTCTTGCGGTGCGGCCATAGTGGCGCAGCAGCTCCAGCGGTGCGCCCTGCCACACCACGGTCATGCTGTCGGTGAGGGTGCCGTCCATGTCGAAAATCCATTGCTTGCGGTGCATCTGTCGTCCTCCTGAATCGTTCTGGCAAGGTGAATTTATTATAGCACATTTTTTGTTACAAAAACAGAGAGAAATCTCCCGGGAAATATGCTATAATCTAGGCAAAACCGGAACACATCAAAGGAGGCAGAAAACATGGTGCAGAACAACACCCCCGTAAAGGCGCTGGTGCTGGCGGGCGGGGGCGCCCGCGGCAGCTATCAGGTGGGCGTCTGGCGGGCGCTGACCGAGCTGGGCTGGCGGCCCCAGATCATTACGGGTACCAGCGTCGGCAGCCTGAACGGCGCCATGTTCGCCCTCGACCTCTACGAGACGGCCCGGGACATGTGGCTGACCATCCGCAGCCAGGATGTGATGGAGCTGCCCGCCGAGGATGCGCCGCTTTCTGAGCTGCACGCATTCCTCAAAGACGCTGTGACTCAGGGCGGCATGGACGTTACCCCGCTGGAAGAGATCGTCGAGCGGGTGCTGGACGAAGAGAAACTCCGCAAAAGCCCCATCCGGCTGGGCCTTGTGACCGTGGAGCAGAAGACCCTCAAGGCCCGGGAGCTTCCGCTGGAAGACATCCCCGAGGGCAAGGTGAAAGACTACCTGCTGGCCTCTGCAGCCTGCTTCCCCGCCCTGCGGGCCCACACCATCGACGGGGTGTCTTACCTCGACGGCGGCTACCGGGACAATATGCCCACCGCGCTGGCCCAGAAGATGGGCGCAGAAGAGCTGGTCTGTGTAGACCTGGAGGGGGTGGGCATCACCCGCCCCAACCGCACCGGCCTGCCCACCACCCTCATCCGAAGCTACTGGGAGCTGGGCGACATCCTCCGCTTCGAGCCCGCCACCGCCCGGCGGAACATCGAGCTGGGCTACCACGATACATTGCGGGCCTTCGGGCGGCTGCGGGGCTGCGCCTACGCTGTGGACAGCGGGGCTGAGAGCAGCGCGGATGCTGCCGCATTCCATGCGGCCTTCGAGGCCGTCCAGAAGGACGTGCGGGAAAAGCACCCCTCCACCCTGACGGCAGACGCCGCTCTCCTGCTGGCAAAACTCTCGGATGCAGAGCTTGCCCCGCTGGAAGCCGCGGCTGAGGACGTGGGCGTAGACCCCGCCCCCTACTACACCACCCGTACTTTGGGAGAAGCGTTCCTTGCAAAATGCGACTTCGAGCGCCTCAGGAGCTTCGAGCCGCTGTTCGAGGGCGAAGCAGGCCCGGCGCAGGCCGCACGGGCCGCTCTGCTGCCCAACACCTTTTTGCAGGCACTGGTCTGCCGGGCACTGACCGGCAGAGTGCCGCCGGAGGAGATGGAAACATGAAGGTATATAAGGGCTTTACCGCATCGCCCGGCCTCGTGCTGGGTCAGGTCAGCCGACTGGACCGCCCGCCGCTGGTGTTCGGCGAGGGGCCTTTCCACCCCGAACAGGAAAAGCAGGCGCTGGAAGACGCCATCAAGGTCGCTCAGCAGGAGCTGGACGAGATGGCCGGCCGTGCCGCGCCCTCGGAGCAGGCCATCTTCCTGTTCCAGAGCATGATGCTGGAAGACGAGGGCTTCATGAATGAGGTGGCTTTCCAGATAAAAGCCGGCGTCGGTGCCGCCGAGGCGATGGACCGTGTGGGCCACCGCTACGCCGCCCAGCTGGCCGCCATGAAGGACAACGCCTACATGCAGCTGCGGAGCGTGGACATCCTCGACGTGACCCAGCGCATCACCAACATCCTCTGCCACCGGATCCGCAGCTGGCTGGCCCTCGACCACCCGGTCATCCTTGCGTCTGACCTGCTCATGCCCACCGATCTGTTCAGCGTCCCGGCGGGCCGCATCCTCGGCCTCATCACCGCCGAGGGCAGCGGCCAGAGCCATGCGGCCATCATCGCCCGCTCGCTGAACATCCCGGGCATCACCCAGGTGGGCGGAGATTTCCTGAAAGACTGCGACGGCCGCGAGGTCATCCTGAACGCCACCGAGGGTGAGTGCATCCTTGACCCGGATGCCGCCGCCCGGCAGAGCGCCATCACCTGCATCTGCGAGATGCAGCGCCAGAACAAGGAGCTGAACGCCCAGCTTGAGCTGCCCAACCGCACCCGGGACGGCGAGGAGTTCGAACTTCTGGCCAACTGCTTCGGCCCCGAGGATGTGGGGACCGCGATGGAGTCCGGCGCGTCCGGCGTGGGCCTGCTGCGCAGCAGCTACATGATGATGCCCGGCCATGCCATGGACGAGCAGGAGCAGTATCTGTTCTACACCTCCTGCCTCGCCGCCGCCAAGGGAAAGATGGTGACGGTGCGCACCTTCGACTTCGGTGCTGACCGCACCATGGCCGACGCCTATCAGGGCGTCCAGTCCTCCAAGCTGGGCCTGCGGGGCATCCGCAGCAGCCTGCGCAATCTGCCCCAGATGGCAGTTCAGATCTGCGCCCTCATGCGTGCCGCCGCAAAAGGCCCGCTGCGGGTCATGTTCCCCATGGTGACGAACATCGAGGACTGGGATTCCGCCATGCAGGTGGTGGACTACTGCCGCCGCAAGCTCGCCGAGCGGGGCGCGGAGTTCGAGCCTGACGTCCCCTTCGGCGTCATGCTCAGCGTACCCGCCGCCTGCCTGACGGCAGAGGACTTCACGGCTCACGGTTGCCGCTTCTTCGTTATCGGCACTAACGACTTGACCCAGTACACCCACGCGGTGAGCCGGGAACTGGCCATTGCCGAGCACTACTACCGTCCCGCCAGCCCGGCCATGAAAAAGCTCATCGCCATGGTGGTGGATGCCGCCAGGAAAGCGGACATCCCCGTCACCATCTGCGGCCTCGCCGTCGGCAATGCCGTCAACGCGACCCAGTATCTCCACCTCGGACTGCGCAGCTTCTCCATGAGCCCGCAGAACCTGCTGACCATCAAAAAGGCCCTGCGGGATGCAGATGCAAGATAAAGAAAAACGGCGTCCCACCTCGGCGGGACGCCGTTTTTCATGTCAGAACTTACTCGAGGTTCCCCGTCAGGGTCATGACGGCAGAGACAACGGCCAGCGGGGCCGTCTCACAGCGGAGGATGCGGGGGCCGAGGCCGACGGTCTTTGCGCCGGCTTTTGCGGCCATCTCGGCTTCCTCGGCGGCGAAACCGCCCTCTGCGCCGGTGATGATGGCGATCTTCAGCTTTTCGCCATCGGCGGGCGTGGCCTCAGCCAGCAGCTGGCGCAGGGGTGCGCCGCCGCACTCGTAGCAGAAGAGCACGAGGTCATACTGGTCGAGGCTGCGGCAGACGGCCCCGAAGTTGGGCAGCGGAAGGGCCACATCCGGCAGTACGCCCCGGCCGCACTGCTTGGCGGCTTCAAAGGCGATGCGGTTGTAGCGCTCGTTTTTCTGCTCTTCCTTCTTGGGCGCGGCCACGCAGTAGCGGCTGAAAAACGGGATGAAGTGGTCACAGCCCAGCTCGACGCCGTGGCGGATGACCTGCTCCAGCTTATCCTGCTTGGGATAACCCACCAGCAGGGTGACGTCCACGGTGGGTTCTGCGGCGCTGGGGTAGCCCGGCTCCACGCTGAACTCCACCGTCTCGTCGCCGAAACCGGTAATGGTGGCAGTATACTCGACGGCGCTGCCGTCGCAGAGGATGACGGTGTCCCCCAGTTTGCCCCGCATCACGCGGGAGAGATGGTGGGCGTCGGCCCCCCGCAGCACGGCGGTTCCGTCGGAAATTTCAGTGGTAAAATAACGGTGCGGCATGGTTCCTCCTTGAGCGTCCTTGCCCTCTCCGTCATTGCTCACGCAATGCCACCTCTCCCAAAGGGAGAGGCTTTTGCCTGCCCGTTACGTCTTTGGCTCTCCCTTTGGGAGAGCTGGACGCGAAGCGGCCTGAGAGGGCAAGCCCGTTAAAAATTTTACGCTTTTTTGCAGACGATGCACTCCCAGCCGCGCTTTTCCTTCACTTCCAGCACAGCGAGGCCAGCGGCTTCCAGCGCAGCGATGACCTCATCCTTCCGGCTGTCGATGATGCCGCTGGCAATGAAGACGGCGTCGTCGGCCATCAGGCCGGGGACGGCGGGGGCCAGGGACATGATGGCGTTGGCCACGATGTTGGCCGTGATGATGTCGTACTTGCCGCTGGCCTTGTCGGACAGATCGCCCACGAGGACGGTCAGCTTGTCGGCTACGCCGTTGAGGGCGGCGTTCTCGCCGGCGGTGCGGACGGCCACGGGGTCGATGTCCACGCCCTCAGCCACGGCTGCACCCAGCTTGAGGGCCGCGATGGCGAGGATGCCGCTGCCGGTGCCGATGTCCAGCACCCGCTCGCCGCCTCTGACCCGCTCGTCCAGCACTTCGAGGCAGAGGTTGGTGGTCTCATGGCCGCCGGTGCCGAAAGCAAGGCCCGGGTCGAGGATGAGCTTGACGCGGTCGGTGTCGTAGTCCTGCCAGGACGGCACGATGGCGAGGCGCTGGCCCACGTCCATCGGGTGGTAGTATTTGCGCCAGCCGTTCTGCCAGTCCTCCTGCTCCACCCCCTCGGTCTCAGAGGTGTAGGGGATGCCTGCGGCCTCCATCCGGGCCGCGATGAGGGCCAGCGTCTCCACCGGCGAAGCGCCCGGCTCAAGGTACATGTGGATGATGACGGTGTCCCGGGGCTTGTCCAGCAGCTCCTGCTCGATGAGGTCCACGTGGGCGATCTGCTCCACCTGTTCCTCGATGTCGCTGTAGTCTTCGATATAAATGCCGCCCTCCGCGATCATGGTGGCCACGGCCTCAGCGGCCTCGGCGTCGGCTTTGGATACGGTCAGGCGAATATCAGTCCATTCCATAAGGATGCTCCTTCCGTGTATTGGGGATATACTGTCTTTATAGTACCTGATTCCGGCCCGGGATGCAAGCTCTCGGGCCGAAAGATGCCCGAAAAGGCTTTCTTTTTTCCCGGCAGTATGTTAATATGGTGTTGTACCCGGACTGGGTCCGGGCGGCTTCCTGCCGGAAGCGCCCGCCGCATCGTTCCCCAAAGGAGGAATTATCGTATGTTTTTGGGAATGGATATTTACAGCTGGATCGCCGCTATCGTCATCGCGCTCATCGTCACATTCCTTCCGATCACGCTGCCGTTCAAGATCGTTCTCGCCATGGTGGCCATGGCCTGCTTCTACTTTGGACGCAAGTATTATCACAACCATAAGAACGGCGGGGCAAAGACGCCCGGCATGAGCTCTGCCGAGAGCGAGGCACTGGCCTCCGGCATCCTGAAAGCCCTCGGCGGCAAGGACAATATCGCCAAGGTGGACTACTGCGCCACCCGCCTCCGCTTTGAGGTACACAGCTACGCCTCCGTGGATGAGGCCGCTGCCAAGGCCGCAGGCGCAGAGGGCGTTATCCGCCCGGCCAAGAACGCCTGCCAGGTGGTCATCAAGGGCGATGTGCAGGCTGTGTACGATGCCCTGCGCAAGCAGCTGTAACCAAGAAGCTGTTTTCTTACGCAAACAGCTTCTCGAACACCGCCGGGAACGGGCCGCTGCGCCCGGCCCGGCGGTATTTTTATCGGAAAGGAATTTTGATATGAAGCCCCAGACCTTTACGTGGAAGAAACTCACCGCCGACGAGCTGACGCGGGTGTATCTGGACGAGATGCGCCGCGACTTCCCGCCCAGCGAGCTGAAACCCCTGAGCATGATACTGAACAGTGAAGCCGCCGGCATGGCCCACACCTGGGGTGTGTTCGAGGGGGAGACGCTGGTGTCCTATCTGCTGATGGTGCAGCCTATGGGCTGTGAAGTGAGCCAGCTGGACTATTTCTCCGTCCTGCCCGCCTACCGCAGCACCGGCATTGGCGCACGTCTGCTGGCCGCTCTGCCCGCCCACGAGGAGGGCGCAAAGGCCATCCTCATCGAGGCCGAGTGTCCCGAGAAGGCCGACGACGAGGCCATGGCCGTCCGGCGTCTGGGCTTTTATGCCCGCTGCGGGGCCGTTGACACCGGCTGGACGGAGCATCTTTTCGACGCATGGTTCCGGGTGCTGGTGCTGCCTGCCGAGGGGGAGACGCTGGATGCGGAGACGGCCAACAAAGAGCTGGCCGACTGCTACAGCCGGGTGATGGGCGCGGACAAATGGCGCAGATATGTCCAGCTCTACCGCCCGGACGGCACGGAAGAGAAATTCTGATTCGATCATAGGCTCTGAAAGGCTGCTTTACGTTCTGTGAAGCAGCCTTTTTTGCACCCCTCAGCGGGCGGGATGCACAAACGAACGCGCGGATCTTTGACAGTTTGACCGGAAATGTAAAATCGAGTGTCCTGTTTTCCACACCGGCTTTACCAGAGGATGACAGCAGCGCAAAAACACCGCACAAAGCTTTACCTGCATTTTGCGCCGCCATGGTCGCAGCCGGATGGGCGGTGCGCTACAATAAAGGCGTCCCAAGAGAGATACAATGAGGAAAAGGAAAACAGCCCGGCCAGAACAAAAGGGCCGGCCCAGTTGAAGGAGATATTATGATGAAAAAGATCACTCGTCGTTCGTTCCTGTCCATCTGCGGTGCCGCTGCCGCTGCTGCTGCCCTGACCGCCTGCGGCGGCGCAGCTTCTTCCACTGCTGCCTCTTCTGCCGCCGCATCCGGCACCGCAGCTTCCGCTTCTTCTACGGCTGCGCTATCCGGCAATGTCGCCACCGGCGGTTCCACCTCTATGAAGAACGTCATCGCCGCCCTGACCGAGGGCTTCGCTGAGCTCGAGCCGGATGTCACCATCAGCTATGACCCCACCGGTTCCGGCGCAGGCATCACCGGCGCTGCCGATAAGACTCTGGACATCGGTCTTTCTTCCCGCGCCCTGAAGGCTGACGAGACCGGCGTTACCGGCACCATCGTAGCTCTGGACGGCATCGCCATCATCGTCAACAAGGACAGCAAGGTCGAGGACCTGACCGTTGACCAGCTCAAGCAGATGTTCACCGGCGAGATCACCAACTGGTCCGAGGTCGGCGGCGACGACGGCGAGATCGTTCTGGTGGGCCGCGAGGCTGGCTCCGGCACCCGCGACGGCTTCGAGAGCATCGTGGACGTCAAGGATTCCTGCAAGTACGCGCAGGAGCTGACGGCTACCGGCGCTGTCATCAGCGCTGTGGAGGCCAATCCTCTGGCCATCGGCTACGCTTCCCTGTCTGCCATCGGCGACACCGTCAAGGCTGTGACCGTCGGCGGCGTGGAGTGCAGCGAGGAGACCGTCAAGGACGGCAGCTATGAGGTGCAGCGTCCCTTCGTGTTCGTCACCAACGACTCCGTCACCCTCTCCGCTCAGGCTCAGGCTTTCTTCGACTTTGCTGCCAGCACTGACGCTGCCGACCTCATCCGCACCGCAGGCGCTGTGCCGGTGAACGAGTAACTTTGTGAGGGATCCCTCAGGTGTTTTTATGAAAAAATTCGAGCTGCCCCGCACCCCGGCCCAGTGGCTGGAAGCTGTCATGAACGCCATCTTCTTCCTCTGCGGCATCCTCGCCGTGGGCTGCGTGGCTGTCATTACCATCTATATGTTCCTGTCGGGCCTGCCCGCCATCGGAAAGATCGGCCCGCTGAACTTCCTCTTCGGCACCGAGTGGGCCTCCACGGCGTCCGAGCCGAAGTACGGCATCCTGCCCTTCCTGCTTTCGAGTATTTACGGCACCCTGGGCGCGTCCCTCATCGGCGTGCCGGTGGGCCTGCTGACGGCAGTCTTCCTCTCGAAAGCGGCAGCTCCCGGCGTGCGCAATGTGGTCGTCACGGCGGTGGAGCTGCTGAGCGGTATCCCCAGCGTGGTGTTCGGTCTGCTGGGCATGCAGGTGCTGGTGCCTGCGGTGGCGAAAGTCTTCGGCAAGGCATCGGGTGCCTGCCTGCTGTCGGCCATCGTGGTGCTGTCCATCATGATCCTGCCCAGCATCGTGTCGGTGTCGGTGACGGCCCTCAACGCCGTGCCGCCCGAGTATGAGCAGGGCAGTCTGGCACTGGGTGCGACCGATACGGAAACCTGGTTCAAGATCAGCATCCCGGCGGCCAGGAGCGGCATTGCAGCCGGAATCGTTCTGGGCATCGGCCGCGCCATCGGCGAGGCAATGGCCGTCATGATGGTGGCAGGCAACAGCCCCAATATGCCGGACAGCCTCTTCCGCAGCGTCACCTTCCTGACCACGGCCATCGCCAAGGAGATGAGCTACGCCAGCGGCCTGCAGAAGCAGGCGCTGTTCAGCATCGCGCTGGTGCTGTTCGTCTTCATCATGGTCATCAATGTGCTGCTCAACGCTGTGCTGAAGGGAGGAAACAAGGATGAAAAGTGACTTCTCCCCCTCCCGCCGCGCGTGGAACGTCATCATGACCGCTGTGGTCTGGGCGGCGGCAGTGCTGGTCATCGCCCTCACGGTGGGCGTCATCGGGCTGGTACTGGTGCGGGGCATCCCCCACATCAGCTGGGGATTCCTTTCCACCACCGCCAGCGTCCTGAAAGGCACCGACGGCATCCTGCCTGCCATCCTCAACACGTTCTATGTCATCCTGCTCACCCTGCTCATCGTCCTTCCGCTGGGCGTGGGCGCGGCAGTTTACCTCACGGAGTACGCCTCCAACCGGAAGCTCATTGAGGTCATCGAGTTCACGAATGAGACGCTGGCGGGCATCCCCAGCATCATCTACGGCCTCGTGGGCATGCTGGTCTTCGCCCAGACCATGGGCTTCAAGACCTGCCTGCTCTCCGGCAGCCTGACGCTGGTGGTCATGAACCTGCCCACCATCATCCGTACCACGCAGGAGTCCCTCAAAACGGTGCCGCAGGGCTACCGGGAGGGCGCTCTGGGCCTCGGCGCGGGCAAGTGGCACATCATCCGCACCATCGTGCTGCCCTGCAGCATCGACGGCATCGTCACCGGCTGCATCCTGGCCGTGGGCCGTATCGTGGGTGAGAGTGCGGCCCTGCTCTTCACCGCCGGTGCGGCGGAAGTCATTGCGGGCAGCATCGCCAAGGCTTACACATCCAACGGCGCGACCCTCTCCGTCCTGCTCTATCTGCGGGCCTTCGAGGACGGCGACTTCGCCTCCGCCTGGGGCATCGGCGCAGTGCTGCTGGTCCTGGTGCTTCTCATCGACCTCGCAGCCCGTCTGGCAAAAACAAAGCTCAAACAGAAACAGTAAGGGGTATTTTATGGATAATAATATGCCGGTCATCTCGGCAAAAAATCTGAACCTCTGGTACGGCGACTTCAAGGCCCTCAAGGGCATCTCGCTGGACGTGGGCGAACGGGAGATCACTGCCCTCATCGGCCCCTCGGGCTGCGGCAAATCCACCTTCCTCAAGACCCTGAACCGGATGAACGACCTTGTGCCGAACGTCCGCATCGAGGGCGACGTCCGGCTCCGGGGTGAGGATATTTTCTCGAAGGAGATGCAGCTGACCGACCTGCGCCGCCGCGTGGGCATGGTCTTCCAGAAGGCGAACCCCTTCCCCATGAGCATCTACGACAATATTACTTACGGCCCCAGGCTCCACGGCGTCCGCAATAAGGCGGAGCTGGATGAGCTGGTGGAAAGCTCCCTGCGGGGTGCTGCCCTCTGGGACGAGGTGAAAGACCGCCTGAAAAAGAGCGCGCTGGGCCTCTCCGGCGGCCAGCAGCAGCGCCTGTGCATCGCCCGGGCTCTGGCTGTCAAGCCCGAAGTGCTGCTGATGGACGAGCCCACCAGCGCCCTCGACCCCGGCTCTACCATGAAGGTGGAAGAGCTGATGAGCGAGCTGAAAAAGAACTACACCGTGGTCATCGTCACCCACAACATGCAGCAGGCGGCCCGTATCAGCGACCGCACGGCCTTCTTCCTGCTGGGTGAGCTGGTGGAGTGCGGCCCCACGAGCGAGATTTTCAGCACCCCGAAGGATAAGCGCACCGAGGACTACATCTCGGGCCGCTTCGGTTAAAAAGGAGGGTTTGCGATATGAGCACACGCACACAGTACGAAGCCGACCTCGCGGCCCTGAAGGGATCGCTGGCCAGGATGAGCCGGCTCTCAGCCGACGCGGTGGAAGATGCACTGGAAGCCCTCTGCACGGCGGACGCCGAGGAAGCAAAGGGCATCATCAAGGGCGACACCGAGGTCAACCGGATGGAGCGGGACATCGAGCACCGCTGCATGACCCTGCTGCTGCGTCAGCAGCCGGTGGCAGGTGATCTGCGCTTTATCTCTGCTGCCATGAAGGTGGTGACAGACGTGGAGCGCATCGGTGACCATGCCGCCGACATCGCGGAGATCGTCCCCCATCTGGCCGGCGTCCGCAAGGCGGGCGACCCCGCCGTGAGCAGGAGCATTGAGATGGGCCGCAAAGCCCACAAGATGCTGCAGGACGCCATGAGCGCCTTTGCGGCAGAAGATGAGGCGGCGGCAAAAGCCGTCATCGACGCCGACGACGCGGTGGACTACGACTTCAACACCATCAAGCGGATGCTGGCGGCGGAGATCGCCGCCGACCCCGGCAAGGTGGACGCCGCGCTGGATGTGCTGATGGTCATCAAGTACCTCGAGCGCATCGGCGACCACGCCGTGAACATCGCCGAGTGGGTGGAGTTCCTGCGCACGGGCCGGTATCACCACGAGAAGATGTTCTGAGTTCTGTTTTCCTCTTTTTCTTTTCCTGAAAAGCTGCTGCCCGAGGCGGGCGGCAGCTTTTGCTTTGTCGAGACCCCGTCTGAAAAATTTTGGAGTTTTTTCTTGTCTTATGCAATTTCCGGCCCGGCTGCGCCGTATTATAGGCAGAAGCCTCCCAACAGAGGGACGCTTATGAGACCTGAGCGCGGCCCGGCTCCGACATCCCCCATGTCCCCGGCTGCGCCGCAACGGAGGATAGCTATGAGCATCAAGAAATTCCCGCTGGAAGCCTACGGCGCGGCCGTCAGCCGCGAAGAGCTGGTGCAGGCGGCTTTGGATGAGATCACCAAGAATTACCGTGAGGCCAGCCTCTCCAATGTGGCCCGCAGTTACGGCGTCTCTCTGGCCTATGTCAGCGAGTGCGTCCGGGCGCAGACAGGCCGTACTTATAAGGAATTGCTCCAGAAGCACCGGATGGAGACTGCCGCCCGCCTGCTGCGCCGCAGCGACTGGAACATCCAGCAGATCATCACCTACGTCGGCTACGAGAACACCAGCTATTTCTACCGCCTGTTCCACGAGCGGTACGGCCAGAGCCCCCGTGAGTACCGCCAGAGCCGCGCGGCCCGAACCCGCACACCGGCCTGACCTTTGAGCACACCGCGAAAAAAGACGTCCCGTGTCTGCGGGACGTCTTTTGATGTCTTAAGATGGAAAAACGATGCAGAGTGTGTTACAATAAAAGCCAGACCTGCAAAAATGTGGGAGTGCGCTGCGGCGCACGGAAAGAGAAGGTGGAAACGGAATGTTTCGTGGAGCACGGCGCTCTGATTTGGAGCAGATTTTAGAGATCTATGCCCATGCCCGGAAAGTAATGGCGGATTCGGGCAACCCGACCCAGTGGGGCGACAGCTATCCGCCGCAGGAGATGCTGGAAGAAGACATCGACTCCAACCGGCTGTTCGTCTATATGGTGAACGGCTGTCTCGAGGCGGTGTTTGCCTTCATCCTCGGGCCGGACCCCACCTACGCGAAGATCGAAGACGGCCAGTGGCTCAACGATGAGGTGCCTTACGGCACCATCCACCGGCTGGCCTCGACGGGTGACCGCAGGGGCGTGGCGTCTGAGGTCATCGCATGGTGCCTCGAGCACTGCGAGAGCCTGCGGGCCGACACCCACGCCGACAACAAGATCATGCAGCATCTTCTCGAGAAGAACGGTTTTGCCCGCTGCGGCATCATCCATGTGGAAGACGGCACGCCCCGCGTCGCCTACCAGAAGCTGTCGGCCACCGTACACATGCAGGAAGAATAAGGAGGGACTGGCATGAAGATCACACAGGTAAAGCTGGGCCGCATCTCGACCCCGCTCCGCGTCCCCTTCAAGACAGCGCTGCGCACCGTGAGCAGCGTGGAGGACGTCATCGTTGAGCTGCACACCGACACCGGCGCGGTGGGCTACGGTGAGGCACCTCCCACCGGCGTCATCACCGGTGACACCACCGGTGCCATCATCGGCGCCATCCGCGACCACATCGCCCCGGCCATCCTGGGCCGCGGCCTCGACGAGTTCGAGGATCTGACCGCCGCCGTGCAGAAGGCCCTCGTCCACAACACCAGCGCCAAGGCTGCTGTGGATATGGCCCTGTGGGACCTGCTGGGCCAGAAGTACAGCGCCCCGGTCTACCGGATGCTGGGCGGCGCGCGCAGCAATATCGTGACGGACATCACCATCAGCGTCAACCCGCCCGAGGAGATGGCCCGGGACGCCCGCACCGCCATCCAGCGCGGTTATGACTGCCTGAAGGTCAAGGTGGGCATCGACCCGGAGCTGGACGTGGCCCGTCTGGCCGCCGTCCGCGAGGCCGTGGGCAAGGACGTCAAGCTCCGCATCGACGCCAATCAGGCGTGGAATGCAAAGCAGGCTGTCCGCATCCTCGACCAGATGCAGGAGAAGGGCCTGGACATTGAGTTCGTCGAGCAGCCTGTCCCTGCGGCTGACCTCGAGGGGATGCAGTACGTCACCCGCCACGCCAGCGTGCCGGTGCTGGCCGATGAGAGCGTGTTCAGCCCGGCGGATGCCCTGCACATCATGCAGACCGGCGCAGCCGATTTCGTGAACATCAAGCTGATGAAGTGCGGCGGCATCACCAACGCCCTCCGCATCGCCTCGGCGGCGGAGGTCTACGGCGTGGAGTGCATGATCGGCTGTATGCTGGAAGCCAAGATCTCGGTCAACGCAGCCGTGGAGCTGGCCTGCGCCAAGAAGATCATCACCAAAGTGGACCTGGACGGCCCGGTGCTCTGCAGCGAGGATCACATCCTCGGCGGCGCGGTCTTCGACGAGAAGAATATCACCGTTTCGGATGCACCCGGCATGGGCATCCAGGGTTTCGTCCCCGGCAAAGTGACCTATCTGGACGACTGAAAGATCAGAAAAAATAAATAAGAATGACTACCCCCGGCAGACAAACTCTGCCGGGGGATTTTTCTGCCCTGAGCGGTAAAATATTTCAACTATGTATTTCTATGACGTACACTTGAGGAGGCGCGGAGGAAGGCCGAAAACGAAAAGTCTGCCGAAACAGCCCGAAAAATTCACTGAAAACCTTTGACTTTTCTTCCGTGTGTGCTATAATAACAACTGTCTTTGGGTAAGAGACAGGAAAAGTGTGCGTCGAGGACGCACAAATACAGAGGAGTGTTTTATATGATGAATGGTGCAAAAGCCATTGCGAAGAAGTACAATGAGGTCAGCCTCATCCTTCGCATCGTCGTCGGTCTGGTCATCGGCGCGGTGCTGGCGCTTGCGGTGCCGGGTGCAGGCTGGGTCGGTGAGCTGGGCAGCCTGTTCGTCGGCGCACTGAAGGGCATCGCTCCGGTGCTGGTGTTCGTCATCGTGGCGAGCGCGCTGGCACAGGGCAGCTCCAAGCTGGACCGCCGCTTCGGTACGGTCATCTGGCTGTACATGCTCACCACCTTCCTTGCGGCGGCGATCGCTTCGATCACCAGCTTCATGTTCCCTGTGTCGGTCGTTCTGGCAGACGCTGCTCAGTCGGACGTGGTGCCGCAGGGTCTGGGCGAGGTGCTGAGCACCCTGCTCACCAACTTCGTCGCCAACCCTGTCAGCTCTCTGATGAGCGGCAACTACATCGGCATCCTGTTCTGGGCCTGCATGTTCGGCCTTGCCATGAAGAACATCGGCTCTGACACCACCAAGAAGTTCCTTGCCGACACTGCCGACGCTGTGTCGCAGGTGGTGCGCTGGATCATCAATCTGGCTCCCTTCGGCATCATGGGTCTGGTGTACACCAACGTGGCCGGCAACGGTCTGGCCATCTTCACCCAGTACGGCAAGCTGCTGGCCCTGCTGGTGGGTACCATGCTCTTCATGGCGTTCATTGTTTCGCCCTTCATCATGTTCCTCTATCTGCGCTGCAACCCGTATCCGCTGGTGTTCCGTTGCCTGAAGGAGTCCGGCCTGACCGCTTTCTTCACCCGCAGCTCTGCGGCCAACATCCCCGTCAACATGGCCCTGTGCGAGAAGCTGGGCCTCGATAAGGATATGTATTCCGTCTCCATCCCTCTGGGCGCTACCATCAATATGGATGGTGCGGCTATCACCATCACCATCATGACGCTGGCTGCGGCCAACACGCTGGGCATCCCCGTGACCCTGCCCGCCGCCATCGTCCTGAGCGCTATGTCCGCTCTGGGCGCCTGCGGCGCTTCCGGCGTGGCCGGCGGCTCTCTGCTGCTCATCCCCATGGCCTGCTCCCTGTTTGGCATCTCCAACGATGTGGCCATGCAGATGGTCGGTGTCGGCTTCATCATCGGCGTGATCCAGGACTCTGTGGAGACTGCACTGAACTCCGCCGGCGACGTGGAGTTCGCCGCCACCGCTGAGTATCATCAGTGGCTCAAGCAGGGCAAGCCCCTGCCGGCTTTCCTCCGCAAGTAATAGGTAAAACAAAATGGCTGGGGCCGCGAGGCCCCAGCCGTTTTTCTGTATAAGCTCAGCCCATGAGCCTTGCCTTCTGCAGAGCGGTGATGATGAGGGGGATGAGCACCAGCTGTGCGATGATGCCCGGCACAGCGGTAAAGAGCGCGCCGGACAGGAAGGCCGAGAACGGGAAGCTCGAGCCGGACAGGCCCGCCAGCACGAAGCGGACCGCACCCCAGACGAGGCGGCCAGCCACCATGACTGCCGCGAGGGTGGCGTAGGTCATGGGCAGGGTGTGCTTCACCCGGCGGTAGAGCCAGCCGGACACGGCGCCGTAAGCTGCCAGCTCAAAAGCCATCGAAATGGCGATGGGGAACATCGGGGGCATCCCGAAGAGCACCGAGCGGAGCAGCGGGGCCGCAAAGCCCACAGCCAGACCCCAAGGTCCGCCCAGCACGAAGCCGCAGAGCAGGATGGGGAAATGCATCGGGCAGAGCATATTGCCTACCTGCGGCAGATGGCCCGTCACCATGGGCAGCACGAAGGCCAGCGCCAGAAAGAGTGCGGCCAGCACGACATTGCGGGCCGGAGAAGCGTTTTTGGTTTTCATCTGTTTCCTCCTGTGACTGCGCCGCAGAAAAAAGGGGCCTGCCAGTCGGCTTGCAAGCCAACGGCAGACCCCTTCATGGCGTCTGTTTCAAAAATGCGGCGGCTGAAAATAGTGTAAGGCGGGCTTCGGCCCGCAGGCCCGGCTTCCTGCCGGAAATCGTGAAAATTATAGCAGAGTGCCGCAGGATTTGTCAAGACCGCCTCCGGACAGGCTGCAAATTGACCAAAAAAGAAAGCGTTTGGAGCAGTTTTTGACCGCCTGTGTACATTTTGCTGAAAGAAGCTTGACCTTTTTGCACAGAATAGATAATATAAACTTGAATTATAGCGCAATGGGGCGGCGGGAGCTGTGCCTTGCGCGGCTGTATACTTGCAACTTCTGAGGTTCATACGGGAGGACCATCATGACAAATGCAGAAAAGCTTACCCTTGCCAAGCACGCCTGTCACATCCGCATGGGCGTGATCGAGGGAACTCACAGCGCCAAGTGCGGCCATCCGGGCGGCAGTCTGGACATCGCCGAGGTGCTGTCTTACCTCTACTTCGTGGATATGAACATCGACCCCAAGGAGCCGAAAAAACCGGACCGCGACCGCTTCGTGCTGTCCAAGGGCCATGCGGCTCCGGCACTTTACGCCACGCTGGCCGAGCGCGGGTTCTTCCCGGTGGAAGACCTCAAGACCCTGCGCAAGATCGGCAGTTACCTGCAGGGCCACCCCAACATGAATGAGACTCCGGGCGTGGATATGTCCACCGGCAGTCTGGGTCAGGGCGTATCTGCCGCCTGCGGCATGGCTCTGGGCGCAAAGCACAGCGGCAAGCCCATCAATGTCTACACCATCCTCGGTGACGGTGAGGTGGAAGAGGGCGAGTGCTGGGAGGCTTTCATGTTTGCCGCCCACTATAAGCTCTCCAACCTCTGCGTCATGCTGGACCGCAACCACCTCCAGATCGACGGCACCACCGAGACGGTCATGAACAGCGCCCCGCTGGAAGAAAAGCTCAAGGCGTTCAACTTCAACGTCCTGACCATCAACGGCCACGACTACGAGCAGATCGAGTCCGCCATCAAGGCGTTCCACGCCGAGAACGACAAGCCCACCTGCATCATTCTGGACACCGTCAAGGGTACCGGCGTCTCCTTTATGACCAACTCTGTGGATTGGCACGGCAAAGGCCCCAACGACGAGGAGTACGCTGCGGCCATGCAGGAGCTGAACGCAGCCTACGCCGCGCTGGAACAGGAGGAGAAGTAAGATGGCAGATGTGAAAATGATCGCTACCCGCGAGAGCTACGGCAATACTCTGAAAGCACTGGCCGCTGAGGGCCACGACGACCTGGTGGTCCTGGACGCCGACCTCGCTGCCGCTACCAAGACCGGTGTGTTCCGCAAGGCTTACCCGGACCGCCACTTCGACTGCGGCATCGCCGAGGCCAACATGATGGGCGTCGCCGCCGGCCTGTCCACCATGGGCTATGTTCCCTTTGTGTCCAGCTTTGCGATGTTCGCTGCGGGCCGTGCCTTTGAGCAGATCCGCAACTCCGTAGCATACCCCCACCTGAACGTGAAGATCGGCGCTACCCACGGCGGCATCTCCGTCGGTGAGGACGGCGCTTCCCACCAGTGCTGCGAGGACTTCGCCCTCATGCGCAGCCTGCCCGGCATGACCATCATCTGCCCCGCCGACGACGTGGAAGCACGCGCTGCTGTCCGCGCCGCCTACGAGATGCAGGGTCCTGTCTACCTTCGCTTTGGCCGTCTGGCTGTTCCCGTGTTCCACGACGAGGCCAACTATCACTTCGAGATCGGCAAGGGCGAGCAGCTCACCGAGGGCAATGACATCGCCATCGTGGCTACCGGCCTGATGGTCAACGAGGCCCGCAAGGCCGCCGAGACCCTGGCGGCAGAGGGCATCCACGCCCGCGTCATCAACATCCACACCATCAAGCCTCTGGATGAGGACATCATCCTCAAGGCTGCTAAGGAGTGCGGCAAGATCGTCACCGCCGAGGAGCACAACGTCATCGGCGGTCTGGGCGAGGCTGTCTGCTCCCTGCTCAGCGAGAAGCTGCCCACCCCTGTCCGCCGCGTCGGCGTGCAGGACAAGTTCGGCTGCTCCGGCCCCGCCTGGGACCTGCTGAAGGAGTACAGCCTGGACGCTGCCACCATCTGCAAGACCGCAAAGGAAATGCTGGGCAGGTAAGCTCTTTCTCTGAAATAACGAACGCCGCTGTGCATTGGCAGGTGTGCGTAAGACAGTATTGTGCTGAAATCAACAAAGCGGCACGAAACCGCATGGAGCTGATCGTGCCGGAGCTGGCGAAGCGAAATGGTGTGACCGAACAGCTGAAAGCCGAAAACCAAATGGAATGGGTACGGCAGACGAACGCTTGCACGGCGCAGGCAGAAGCTATCGTGAAGTTTGAATTGATTTATGATTGATACCGAGACCGCCCGAGCCAAACATATTCGGGCGGTCTTATCCTAACGGTAGATTTCTTCATAATTTTCTAGTATAATTTATTGAAAAAGCACGAGACAAATCGGAATTTACAGAAGCGAGCATAGTATATGAGTGAATGGTTTACCGTCGAAAAAATTGATTCCCAAACATTTGCGATTAGTGAGTATAAGCACTGGGAAGAAACACACTGCTATCTGTTATGTGGTGAGGAAAGTGCAGTTCTCATTGATACCGGGTTGGGTGTTTCAAATATTAGAGAAATCGTAGACAGCTTGACGAAGTTGCCTGTTATGGTGGTTACAACCCATATTCACTGGGATCACATCGGCGGGCATAAATATTTTCATAATATCGCCGTACATGAAAAGGAAAAGAATTGGCTATCCGTCAGGTTTCCCATACCGATGCAGGTTGTTAAGGATAATCTGGCAAAAATTCCTTGTAATTTTCCGCCAGAGTTTGATATTAACGCTTATCAGGTTTTTCAGGGAGAGCCGCAAAAAATTCTGCACGATGGCGATTTATTGGATTTAGGTGGACGAGTTATTCAGGTAATTCACACGCCGGGCCACTCTCCCGGACACTGTTGTTTTTACGAGCAGGGACGAAAATACCTGTATTCCGGCGATTTGGTCTACAAGGGATGCCTTTATGCCTTTTATCCAACCACCGACCCGCAGCTTTTCTATCAGTCTGTAAAGCAGGTGCAGAAATTCAAAATAGAAAGGATTATGCCTGGTCATCACGAGCTGAATATTCCTGTTTCATTGATAAACACAATCGAAGCTGGATTTGCGCAATTGGAGAGAAACGGACAACTCAAACAAGGAAACGGACTGTTTGAGTTCGGAGAATTTCAAATTCAAATCTGATTGACAACTTCAAGTTTGTCGAAGAGAGAAGCAAACGAAAAATCCCTTTAGGAACGAAAGGACGCACTTCTATACTCTCTATCGAGAGTATAGAAGTGCGTCCTGCGGAGCTTCATTCTCCGTCAGCAGGAGAAAACTGCTTGACCGAGAATGGTTGCGTTACTTCGTTCCGTCAAGGTGGCTACACCCCCTTGCGCCGCTAAAGCGGCTATCCCCTGTGGACTTGTCGTCCGTAAACGGTTTTGGCAAACCGTTTACCGCCAGCAAGTTTGAAGATTAGACATAAACAAATCCTCCGTATGATCTGAACCATACGGAGGATTTACTGTTTTATGACCACCCGGATATTGCACGGCGGCGTTTTTGCATCTCACAGAGCTTTTATCAGCTTTTCCCTCTCGGCGTACACCTCGGCGAAGACTTTGCGCAGGGTGCATATCTCGGGGCGGGGGTCATCCCGCAGGGTCAGCAGGCGGGTGTCCGGGAGGGACAGATGCAGCGGGATGTGCCACCCGGCAGGGAAGGCCGGGTATATCATCGGGCAGAGGAACATCCCCCGCCCGGCCAGAAGCTCGGCGTAGACCGATTCGTAGTTTTCCACCATCCGCCAGACCGGTGTGGAATAGGGCATCCCCGGCCTGTACGTCGCCGGCAACATCCAGGGCAGCCGCTTTGCCACCGAGTACCCCATCGGCCTGAAGGGCGTCAGCCACTCCATGGCCATGTACTACGGCTATGTCGCCGGCAAGAACGCCCTGAAGGACATCTGAGCCTGAAATCGCAAAATAATTTCCAGAGCCCGGAGCAGAAAATGCCTGCCCCGGGCTTTTTATGTGACTTGCTCACGGAAAAACGCCGGAGTTTGGGGTATACTGTCCCTGTCAGATGAAAAAACGCTCTTTATGGAGGGAAACGATATGGCAGTCATCACCATCACGAAAGAAAACTTTGAGGCCGAGGTGCTGAAGAGCGCTCAGCCCGTCCTGCTCGATTTCTGGGCCGCCTGGTGCGGCCCCTGTCGGATGCTGAGCCCCGTCGTGGACGAGGTGGCCGAGGAGCGCACCGACGTCAAGGTGGGCAAGGTCAATGTGGACGAGCAGCCCGAGCTGGCCGCCGAGTTCGGCGTCATGAGCATCCCCGCCCTGCTGCTGTTCGAGAACGGTAAGCTGGTTCGTCAGGCCGTCGGCGCACGTCCCAAGAGCGGCGTGCTGGAACTGCTGGGCTGAGAATAAAACGGCGAGGAGCCGCTGCACGGAAAACGCTGTGCGGCGGCTCCTTTTTTGCGCTCCCATCATCTCAAAGCGGGCTTTCGTGAAATCATTTCGCCTTTCTGTACAAACGCACAGAAAAATCGTATCATAAAAATGAAAACACGGTCGCCTTCACACTTTACAACTTTATCTAGATAAAGTAAAATAACCTTATCATAAGACAAAAGCGCCCGGGAAAAGGCGGGGCGCAGGGGCCGGGGCGGGCATCTTCCACCAGAAGCTGCTCACCATCCGGGAGCTAAAGGAATACTTAAACGAAAATGGCGTGGAAATGCAGCTCTGAGCCCTTGCGTTTGCCCGCCGAATACGCTAAACTATAGCTGTCCCCCTGCGGGGGAGGAGAAACATTATGGACCTGAAATTTGACGAAAAGGGCCTCATCCCTGCCATCGTGCAGGACCACTACACCAAAGAGGTGCTGACCCTCGCCTACATGAACGCCGAAACGCTGGCACTGACCATCGCGGAGGGCCGGACGGTGTTCTGGAGCCGCAGCCGTCAGGAGATCTGGCGCAAGGGCGAGACCAGCGGCAACGTCCAGCGTGTGGTGTCCATCACCGCCGACTGCGACGCCGACGCGCTGGTGGTGGAGGTCGTCAAGAGCGGCCCCGCCTGCCACACCGGTGCCGAGAGCTGCTTTTTCAACGAAGTATATGTTTCCCCGGAGCTGAAGCAGTTCAGCTGGCAGGGGCTGTATGACCTCATCAAGGGCCGCAAGACCAGCCCCAAAGAGGGCAGCTACACCACCTATCTCTTCGAGAAGGGCAAAGAAAAGATCCTCAAGAAGGTGGGCGAGGAGTGTACTGAGGTCATCATCGCGGGCGAAAAGGAAGACAGGGCCGAGACGGTCTACGAGATCAGCGATCTGGCATACCATGTGCTGGTGCTGATGGTGCAGGCCGGCATCACGGTGGAGGACATCACCCGCGAACTGGAAAAACGACACGTTATCGACCACAAGGTCAAACAGGAAAGGATGCAGTGATTCACTATGGCAGATTATAAGAAGTCCAGTGTCCATTGTCACTCGACGATGTGCGACGGCAAAAACACCCTACAGGAGATGGCTTCCGCTGCGTGTGCGCAGGGGCTGACCACACTGGGCTTCACGGGCCATAGCTATACCCAGCGCGACCGTGAATACTGCATGAGCCCCAGCCGCACGGCCCAGTACAAAGCCACCATCGCCAAGCTCAAGACCGAGTACAAGGGCAAGGTGGACATCCTCTGCGGCATCGAGTGGGACCTGCTGAGCGAGGACAAGCGCACCGGCTACGACTACTGGATCGGTTCTGCGCACCACCTCTACGGCAAGAACACCGGCAAATACTACGAGATCGACTTCCGTCCCCAGGACCTCCACGACTGCATCTACGACGACTTCGACGGCGACCCGCTGGCCGCTGTGGAGGCATACTTCGCCGAGGTGGAGAAGGTGGCGGCCATGGGCCCCGACATCCTCGCCCACATCGACCTCATCAAGAAGCTGAACGCTGCCGGTGAGTTCTTCGACGAGGAGTCGCCCCGCTATAAGGCCGCAGCCCTCAAGGCGCTGAATGCTGCCAAAGAGCACGGCTGCCTGCTGGAAGTGAACACCGGCGGCGTCTACCGCGGCTACCGCAAAGACTTCTACCCCGGCGCATGGCTGCTGGGCGAGTGGCAGAAGATGGGCGGCAAGGTCATCATCACCTCCGACGCCCACGATGTGGGCAGCCTGACCTTCGGCTTCGACGAGGCTGCTGCCGCCATCAAGGCCGCAGGCTTCAAGAGTGTGGAAGTGCTGACCGTCAACGGCTTCGAGACGCAGGAGCTGTAAAATCAGATAAAATGCTTAAAGGGAGCTGTTGTGTGCAACAGCTCCCTTTTGTGGGCAAAAAAGGAGAAGCCTATGACCCAGTCCCCCGCGAAAAAATCATTCTTCAACCGGAACGTCGATTTGATGAACGGCCCCATCTTCAAGAGCCTGCTCGTCTTTATGCTGCCCATCCTGGTGTCGTGCCTCTTCCAGCAGCTCTATAATACCGTGGACACCATGATCGTCGGCAATGTGCTGGGCGATACCGCCCTTGCCGCCATTGGCGCCTGCGGGGCCATCTACGAGCTTTTGGTCGGATTCGGCATCGGTATCGGCAACGGCCTCGCCATCGTCGCAGCGCGCGCCTACGGGGCCGGAGACGATGACCAGCTCAAACAGACCGTGGCGGGTTCCATCGTCATCGGCATCATCGCGTCGGCGGTCATCACGCTGGCGGGCGCGGCGGGCCTGCATCCGCTGCTGGAACTGCTGGACACCCCGGCGGAAATTTTAGAGGACGCCTACGGCTATATCATCATCATCGACCTCGGCGTCATCGTCATGTTTGCCTATAACCTCTGCGCCGGCCTGCTGCGGGCCATCGGCAACAGCTTTATGCCGCTGGTCTTCCTCGTCCTCTCGTCGGTGCTCAACGTCATCCTCGACCTCTGGTTCATCGCCGTGCTGGGCATGGGCGTGGCCGGTGCCGGTGTGGCGACGGTCATCTCCCAGGGTGTGTCGGTGGCGCTCTGCATCCTCTATGTCTTCCGCAGCGCCCGGCTGCTCCTGCCCGGGAAAAAGCACTTCCATGTGGAGAGCCGCCTCTATTGGGAGCTGTTCAGCCAGAGCATCTCCATGGGCCTCATGAGCAGCATCGTCTCGGCGGGCTCTGTCGTTTTGCAGTACGGCATCAACGGCCTCGGTACGCTGGTCATCGCGGGCCACACCGCAGCCCGAAAGCTCTTTGCGTTCACGGATATGCCCCTGTCGGCGATGGCCTCTGCCTGCTCGACCTACGTCTCCCAGAACTACGGCGCGAACCATCCCGACCGCGTCCGCCGCGGAATGCGGGACATCTATCTCTACAGTGTCGTGGTGGCTGCGGCTGCTGTCCTGCTCATGGCGGCAGGCGCAGAGTGGATGGTAAAGCTGGTGTCCGGCTCTTCGGAGCCGGTGGTGCTGGAAAACGGCGCGCGGTATCTGGTCTGGAACGCACCCTTCTACGCCGTGCTGGGAATGCTGCTCTCCACCCGCTACGCTCTGCAGAGCATGGGCGAGAAGGTGCTGCCCCTGCTGTCCAGCGTCATCGAGTTTCTGGGCAAGATCGTCTTCGTCCTGCTCTTCATCCCCCGCTTTGAGTATAACGCGGTCATCCTCTGCGAGCCGGTCATCTGGTGCTTCATGACCATAGAGCTGCTGATGGCATACCGGCATAATTCCTTCGTGTTTCCGAAGATGAAAAAATAAAAACAACGAGGCCTTGCGTTCGCAAAGCTTTGTTGTTTTTTGTCAGAAAATATGTTATCATGAAACTGCCGCTTTTGGCGGCGGGGCGCTGTGCCACAAACGCAGGCGGCTTTCTCCTTGCCGGCACCTGAGTGCGCCGGGCAAGGCGATTTTCTTGGATTCTCGCTCCCCTGCACGCTCAAGGGCGGAAAGGGGGGATGCACCATGACGTTTGAACAGGTCGTATTACTGCTTTCACTTCTCGGTGGAGCAATTTTTGTGACGTTTCAAATCACATGGACTGTTTCTCACAGTAATGATAAAGACAAGAAAAAATGACCGCCTGACTCTCTACATCTGTGCGGTCATTTTTTCTTGATCCACTAAGGTAAGGAGCAAGCCGTTTGCAGGCCAGCGCCTTTCTTATTTGTAGTATAATCATTTTTTAAATGGCTGTCAAGGGCAATAAAATGCCTTTGACGGCTCTTTTTTATAAAAGAACTCCCCGCCATGCAGCTGCACGGCGGGGAGAAAGAGGGAGGAAAATTTCAGATTCAGAGGGCCGAATAGCCGAAGCTGTTCACCAGCGCGTCGATGTGCTGGCCGGCCTTGCACATGGGGCAGTCGCGGCTGTCGAAGCTGGCGTAGTCGGGCAGGCTGGAGGGGTCGAAGATGGAGGTGACCGGGATGCCCAGACACTCGTGGGTGGTGGCGAAGATGGCCGACAGGCCCGCCACGGTGCCGCCGTAGTAGTTGACCGCCTCGATGGCCGCCTGCACGGTGTAGCCGGTGGTGATGGAGGCCGACAGGATGAGGACGTGCTTGCCCTTGACCATCGGGGCGAGATTGTCGCGGAGGATGATCTGGCTGCCGCTGGTGTACTCGGGGGTGATGACGTAGATGGTCTGGTGGGCGTTCATGTTGGCAAAGCCGTCTTTGGTCAGCTCGTTGGCCAGACAGGTGCCGATGACCTGTGTGCCGTCCAGACAGAGCACGGTGTCCACGATGGTGCTGTGCTGATAGGCGGCCACCAGCTCCTTGGCGACAGCCTTCGCCTCCGAGAGGCGGGCTTTCTGGGTGGTGACGTCGATGTAGTAGTTGATGTGGCTGTGGCTGGTGGCGAAGTGGCCCTTTGCCACGCGCAGGAACAGACTGCTCTTGTTGGTGGGAAGCTTTACCATATTGATCATAACTGCACACTCCTGTTCTTGTGAAATCAGGCAGGACGCCCATCCCGAAAAACAAAACCGCGCGGCGGCACATCTGTCCGGCCGCTGCGCTCCCCCGGTTGGGATGCTCTTATTGTAGCAGGAAAAGTGCCTTATGCACAAGACACAAAACCACTAAAAATCTTCGCTTGCGTTTTGGCAGAATGACGGAGAGGTGCAAACAAAAACGCCCAAGGCGTGAGCCTTGGGCGCAGAGTGCAGAAAAGAGATCACCCGAGGATGATCTTGCCAGAGCCATTCTTCGTGGCGGTCATCTTCCAAGTGCAGAAAGCGCGGGTGTAGCCGCTGTTGCCGCTGCTGGCCTGAATGCGGGGGAAGTAGATGAACTCGACCTTGTCGCCATTTGCAAGCTTGACATCCTTAACAGTAATGGTGAAATCCCGCTCACCATCATCAACAGTAAATTTAGGATCTGCCTTGTTGACAGTGACATAGGTGTCGCCGTAGTAGTTCTCTTCGCTTTTGCCGGGATTCACAGTAAGCAGGAACTTATCAGCCGTCACGGCCAGAGGAACCTTTTTGGTGGTGCACTTGATGTTGACGGTGCAGGTAAAAGTGCCAGTGTCGGAACTGCCACTGGCAAGAGTGAAAGCAGGTGCCTTGGTGGGTTCGTCCGCACTCTTATAGGTCTTGAAGGTACCCATCAGCTTCAGGGTGCTGCCGATTTTGCCGGTCTTCTGGTACTCATCCTCACCACAGCCAACGAGCAGGCTGGAACCAGCCACAGCCACAGCAGCGGCGGCGCTGTACTTCAGGAAAGAGCGGCGGTTGAATTCTAAGGACATGATCGTTCCTCCTTTATGCAGAAACAGATAAATTCATTGTACTGCCCCGAAGGGCGTCTTGCCTATACAATAGGCGAAAAATAAGCAGATGTCAATGCTTTTCACAAAAATTTTGTGGGGAAGCTCTGCCCTTTATGACGGAATTTCGTCTCGGAAAAATGCCTCAGGCCTGCGTCAGGTCAGAAGAGTTCAGAGAGAAGGTGAGGCTCTTGTTTGCCACGAAGGTCGGGGTGAAGGTGACGCTCAGCTTCTGCCAGCCGATGGGGACGCAGCAGATCAGCTGGATGTAGCCTGCGCCCTGCGGGGGCAGATTGGTGGACTCGGAGAAGCTCTGAGCGGCGGCATCATAGAGCTGGATGTAAGCGCCCACCTCGGCCTCAGCGCCGTCGCAGACAGCGGTGAAATCGGTGGTGGAGGCGGCCAGAGCGTGGAAGTACTGACGGGCGACATCGAGCTTGGTAGCCTCATCATTCAGCGGATAGGCAGCATCCAGTTCGGCGAGGTTCTGTGCGCCGATGTTGAAGGTAGTCGCGCCGGAGCGGTTCACAGCGGTGACGAGCACAGCGACATACTCGTGGTCGGGCAGGTCGGGGGTGTTGGCCATGGTAAAGACACTGGTGAGCTGGACGCCCAGATTGTTCCAGTTGCTGACCTTGTCGCCGACCTTGACTTCGATGGCGTTGCTGGTGCTGGAGCCGCAGCCGCCCAGCATGGCAGCAGCGCCCAGAGCTGCTGCGGAGGCACCGGTACACTTGAGGAAGGTGCGGCGGGAAATTTTATTGGACATGGATGTGTCCCTCCTTGAATTCGCTTTATTATGAAGTGCGATGAAAATGTTCTGCTTTGTTTATAACATCTTTTGCACGCAGATGCAAGCAAAAAACGGCAGAATTTACACTAGTTTCACAGAGACTTAAGTGCGGTCCTCTCCGGTCAGCTCCCGGGCGCGGGTCTCGCTGGTCTTGACCAGATTGAGCAGGCTGGGAGTATACAGCGGGTATTCCCGGGTCAGGCTCTCGGTGGTCATGGCGAGGCAGGACGGGTCGGCCACGCCCTCGCCGCCGGGCAGCGCTTCGCCGGCCAGCAGGGCCTCCACATTGGCCTGAGCCGAGTGCATCACAGCGTCGGAGTAGCCGGGCCAGCGCCGGGCGTCCACGCTGAACATGCTGGGGGCATTGTGGGACTCGGCGGAGTAGAGCAGACGGAACATCTTGGCCACGGCGGTCATCAGGTAGGCGCTCACCTCGGTGGTCAGGGCCTTGCTGTGGCACTCGCCGATCTTGGCGTAGAGCACGTTCAGGCTGTTGGAGATGAGCTTTTTGTTCATCGTGGGCAGGACGCTGCCGTGGTAGATGTTGTCCTTCATCTTGTCGGGGTTGGGGATGTCCTCTGCCGAGAGCATCATGCCGTTGCGCTCTGCCGAACGGCCCAGCAGATAGTCGCAGGAGACATTGTAATAGTCTGCCACCCGTACCACAAAATCCAGGCCGCACTCCCGGATGCCTTTTTCGTAGTGGGAAAGCAGGGCCTGCGAAACGCCCAGATCCTCTGCCGCCTGTTTCTGGGTGATGCCGCGCTCCTTGCGCAGCAGTTTGATGATACGATTGAACTCCATGATGTTTGGCTCCTCAGATAAAAATAGGACTTCCTTGATTTTTGGTTTACAGCACGTTGATTATACACAATGGAAAACGACTTGTAAAGCGAAAAAGTGACGGTTTTTCCGCCGGAATTTCGGTGTTTTTGTCAAAGGGGTTGCTCTTTCTACCATATCTATGTTAAAATAAACCTTACCGGCATATATTTAGTGTCTGATGGTGCCGGAAAAATCAGCAGAAAAGCAAGATTTGTGCGAATCAGCACAGGAATAGATAGCTCATAAGAGGTGTTTTTGCATGAAAACCTTTAAGCTCCATCTCATCCGCCACGGCCTGACTTCCGGCAACTTACAGGGCCTTTACATCGGCAGCGGCACGGACATCCCCCTGTGTGACGAGGGCCGCGCCCAGCTGGCCGAGCTGAAAGAGCGGTTCGAGTATCCTCAGGTGGATACCGTCTTCTCTTCCCCGCTCATGCGCGCCGTGGAGACGGCCAACATCCTGTTCCCCAATGCGACCCACCAGTTCTCGGTGCATGACCTGCGGGAGGCCGGTTTCGGCGTCTTTGAGAACCATCCCGTCAAGGAGCTGGTGAAGAACGAGGACTTCAAGAAGTGGATCACCCCCGGCTCCGGCTTTGTGCCGGAGGGCGCAGAGCCCACGGAGCAGTTCCACGCCCGCTGCTCGGAGACGCTGCTCAAGCTGTTCGAGTATATGATCCGGATGGACGTCACCGAGGCCGCCTGCGTGACCCACGGCGGCGTCATCATGAGTATGCTGAGCCAGCGCGCCCTCCCCTCCCGCCATCCCGAGCAGTGGATGGCCGACCCCGGCTGCGGCTACACCGTCCAGACCGACGTTCAGCTCTGGATGCGCGACCGTCTGGTGGAGGCCATCGACATCGTCCCCTTCGGCTATGCCGATACCCTGCGGGGTCAGGCCGAAGCCGAGGAGAATGAAGCATTCGAATAAGAAAGAACGCTCTGCCGCCCTGCGATTTTGCCGCCGGGCGGCATTTTTGTACTCTTTTGGTACAAAATCAGCAAAGAAAACGCAAAACCTGCGGCAGAACGCTTCCAAACCCTTGACAGGGGGCAAAGAAACCGATACTCTATAAAGTGAATGATTTTTCTCGCTGCAAGGAGGAGTCCCCGATGTCTCAGTCTCTTTCCCGCCGGTCGTTCCTGAAATGCGCCGGTTCGGGCGCGGTCAGTCTGGCTGCTGCCCTGCTCACAGGCGTTTCGGCGGCTGCGGCACAGCCCCGCGTGATGGGCCAGCCTGCCCTGCTGGACGGCAAGGCGGCGGTGGAGCTGCTGGGCTATGCGCCTGCGCCCGGGCTGGGCGGCGTGTTGGTCTACCTCTCGGTGGAGAACCTCTCGGCCCGCACCCTGCCGGTGGGCGCAAGCTACCTCCACAGCCGGGATGTCTCGACCCTGAAGGAGCTTTACAGTCTGGACAGCGGCGTGACCGCCCGCTGCGGAGGCGAGAGCGTCCCCTGCGGCAGCTTTGCGGCACCGCTCTACGCGGAGAACGCTGCCGATGCCTCGGCCTTTACGCTCAACCTCGCCGCTGGGCGGGGCGCGATGCTCCACTGCTTCTGCGCTGTCCCGGAGGATTGGGAGACGCTGGAGCTGAGCTATCGCCCCGCCTTTGCTGCCGGACAGCCGGTGGAGTTCGTGGTGCGCCGGGATGCCGACGCCGTCCGCCTCGGGGCGGTGCCGGCGACGCCGGCGGAAGTCGGAAGTGTAGTGGATTTATAAACGGCTTCTCGCGCCGGTGGCGCGGGGTAAGATTGCTTTTGCATTGGGGCTAAGTTCTCTTTTGCGCACCAAAAGAGAACCAGAAATGGTTCTCGCTCCTGTGCGCGGGGCAGAGCGCTTTTACGTTAAGTGGAATTGTTCTCTTTTGATGTCAAAAGAGAACCAGAAAACCACCAGCGATTTCGACGCGCTGGATCCACGAGAAAGGGGCTGCTCGCCCCTTTCAGACCCCGAAGGAGTTGTCGAAGCCCAAAAATGCTAGCCGCTTCGCTAAACGCATTTTTTGGGCTTCTCCGGTTTACGGCTCCGCCGATGGTGTTACGCTTTCGCAGAACTTTACGTTCAGCAAGGGCGTAAAGTCTGCTGCGAAGCAGCAAATTGGAGAAACGAGAAAAAAGCGTTAAGCGCAGCGACTAGCTTTTTTCCGTTTCGACTTCTTCTTTGGGCTTGTTAAGGGCGAGCAGCCCTTAACTCGTTGCGGGGAGAGTGGAGTCCAGAGGTAGGGAGGGGGGATTCGAAACACCCCTCCCTACCTCTGGCCCGCGCGGAGCGCAA
>ERZ773177.374-NODE-374-length-37165-cov-4.28539_pt1 | contig 37165 bp, 20 predicted proteins | sample MGYA00580534_ERZ773177 | MGnify/ENA primary metagenome ERZ773177 (study PRJEB29015, sample SAMEA2737872) | human gut metagenome | biome: human gut; feature: human-associated habitat; material: faeces | place: China | collected 2012 ...
AAAACTTAATCAATTTTACTAAATACAAATCTTATGGCGAATTTATCCCGTAAAACATTGACTCTCGCAGCAGGCCTCGTACTTTCTGTGATGAGTGCTAACGCACAGCAGATGCGTGAAGGTTATGTAGACTTCGGTAAGAATGCAAGTAGTGAGTATTTTCACAACTTGCTGAAAGATTGGGCACCTGGTAAGCAGGTGTCTGCCGATGACAACTTCTTTATCTCACGTGTAAAGCCACGTGCTCGTTTCCGTAACGAGGCTACTCAGGTTCGTCTCAATCTTAATGAGACGAACGACAAGAAGCTCATCGCTTGGGTGCCGGTAAATAACCCCGACTTCAATGCACTTCCTAACGGTGTGTTCGATTCGGAGGTGTTCTCTATGTGGTCTTACGTTACCCACTGGGGCAACTGGACAGCACCGCTCGGACGTATCCCGGCAGCTTTTCTTGATGTTGCTCACAAAAACGGTGTTGCTGTTTCTGGTGTAGCTGGTGTTCCATATGGAGGTCTATCTTCTGCATACAAGGCAATGATGGCTGGTCTGTATAACGTTGGTGCCAAGAAGGCTTCACAGTTCTTTAATTACTATGGTATCGACGGTATGGGCTACAATTCGGAGTTCTCTGATTATTCTGGTACTGTTGATGATTTGCGTGATTTCCATGCAGATTTGATGAAGCAAATGAAGGCAAAGAACCCGATCTTCATGAACTTCTGGTATGATGGTACCAACGATGCTGGATCTATTCAATTCGACCAGGGTCTTGGATCGCATAATCAGGAAACATTTGGCGATAGCAAAAATCCACGTACATCACTCTTCTTCAACTACAACTGGAACAAGGAATGGTTGTTATCTGGATCTGTAACAAAAGCAGAGTCTATGAAGCGCGATCCGCTCGATCTCTATGCAGGTATCAACATGCAGGGTGGTGAGCCGAATAACTTGCCTTGGAGTCTTCTCGGCAAGTATCGTATTTCAATCGGTCTGTGGGGTGCTCACTCTTATAATATGTTCTGGGAGAGCCGTGGAGAACAGGGCTCATCTGAGGATGCTAAGCAGAATACGTACCTTGAGCGTGTAGAACGCTATTTTACAGGCGGTACACGTAACCCGGCAAACTGCCCAAGTGTAATGAGTGGTAACCAGTATAACGCCAAGAACTATAAGTGGCATGGTATCTCTACATTCGTGACTGCACACTCTGCACTCAGTTGGGATCTTGGAGAAGAGCCGTTCATCACTTACTTCAACCTCGGTAACGGTAAGTTCTTTAACCTTAATGGTGAGCGCAAGACCAGCACACCTTGGTATAACGTGGGTATGCAGGATTATCTGCCGACATGGCACTTCTGGTTCGCTAACAAGCTCCTCGGACGTAATGCAACCGACGTTCCTGCTGCAGGACTCGACGCTAAGTATTCATGGGATGATGCTTACTTCGGAGGTTCTACACTCAAAGTCTTCGGTACAACAGCCGACGAATATCTCCACCTCTTCAAGACAAAGTATGCTCTGAAGGCTGGCGACGTTATCACTGTTCGTTATAAGATTAATCGTGGTAATACCGACTTCGATCTCGTTCTCTCTGCAGAGGGTAGCGAAGCTAATGGTGTAAGTTATGGTGTTTGCAAGTCTACAGAGATTGCAGACGAGACAGTTTGGGCAGAGAAGTCATTTGTTGTAGGTTCTGATTTTGATGGCAAGACTTTGGCTATGGTGGCTCTCCATTTCAAGAATGCACAGGATCTTGACCTCATGCTCGGCGAGTTCTCTATCGTTCGTGGCAAGGCGGCTACACCAGAGGCTCCGGTTCTTGACGCTGAGAACACCAAGATGCTCTACAACGGCAAGTCTGGTATGGACGCTAAGATTATCTTCAACATGCCTAACAATAAGGCAGCTGGCGAGCCATGCTACAACCTCGACGTTAAGACATCTTACTTCCGCCTCTACGCTCAGGAAGAGGGTAAGGAGCCGATGCTCATGGGTACAACAACTTCTTGGGCTGGTCTCTACTACTCAATACCTGTTACAAAGACAAATGCTAAGGTGCGCCTTGGTGTTTCTGCCGTATCTCTCGACCACAAGACAGAGTCGACAATCACTTGGTCTGGCTACATGGCACCTGCTTCATATGTTTATAGCGACGACGTTCAGAGCAACAAGACAACAATCAAGCCGAACGAGGAGTTCACAATTAGTTATGTAGACCCAGAACACCCAGCTGCTGCTAAGTGGGAGCTTGTTAAGGACGGTAAGGTTGTTAAGAGTGGCGATGGTAAGTCTTGGACAACATCACTTGAGGAAATTGGTGGCTACGACCTTAAGGTAACTGGCACCGAGTACGGCGAGGATGGTGCTGCTAAGCAGACCACACGCACATTCGCTTCTTTCGTCCAGATTACTGGTGTGAGCACAGGTGCTCTGCCTGAGATCTACTCGCTCACAGCTAACGGTGGCGATGAGGATGTCTCTCTCAAGACAGGCGAGAGCGTGAAGATGGCTTACACAGGTCGCGACGCAGACGGTGCAGGCTCACAGGGTCTCGATCTGAAGGAGACACGCTTCGGTGTTTCTGCTGCAGACCTCGGTCTTGTTGGTAAGAAATCGTACTCTATCTCATTCTGGTTGAAGATACACGACCTCAAGGCGGGCGATCCTACAACTCTCTTCAATGTATATGATAAGAAGGATGCTTGGCCTAAGACCGACTGGGGTTGGAACTGGTCTGGTATCGGCGCTGATGGTAGCATCGACCACTACAACTTCCGCGGTACAGACGCTACTTCTAACAAGGAGCTTCACTATAAGTACGCTAACACCAAGCTGCCTGTAGGCAACTGGGTACACATCACTATGGCATTCGATTATAATGATAATGGTGCTTTCCGTAGCGACCTCTTCGTGAACGGTGTTAAGCAGACCGTTACAGAATGGGATCGCACTGGTGGTGCTAAAAAGACTACAGAACCTGTATATGAGAGAGATATTTATAGCATCACAAGCGGTCAGTATCTCTGTATCGGTGGTCCGCTCTTCGGACGTAATGGTCTTAACGGCATTATCGACAACGTAGTAGTGTGGGATAAGGTAGCTACAGAGGCAGACGCTAAGGCTGCTATGGGCGACCTCAACGCTAAGAGCCTCCCTGCTGGCGTAATGGCATTCTGGGACTTCGAGAAGAAGGCTACAAACAATGTCTTCACATCTGCAGGTACAAAGGCAGTGAATGGTGGTATGCAGGATATGGTTGCAGGTGGTGACGAGGGTCAGGCTACTCTTAAGTTTGTTGAGCCGACCTACATCGCTGGTTGTCCGTTCGTATCAGGCGAGACATATAAGGTAGAGACCAAGCCTATATGGACTGCTAAGAACGCTACATTCGCTGGCGTTACCGGTAACGGCGAGGAAGGTTCTGCAAACGTTTCGTTCCGCACAGGTGGCGACTACGACGTAACTCTTACACTCTCTAACGCTCTTGGTAAGGCTGAGAAGACATTCTCTGTAATCAAGGTGGCTTATCCTACTGGCGTTGACGCTGTAGAGGGCGCAGAGATGAAGGCTTACACAGTAGGCGAGGACGCAGTAGTAGAGTTCGCTGAGGCTGGTGCATACGAGGTTAGCGTTTACACAACAGCTGGTGAGCAGGTGGCTCGCAAGGCAGCTCAGCTCAACGCTGGCAACGTGGTTAACGTACACCTCGCTAAGGCAGGCATCTACGTGCTTAATGTGAAGAAGGACGGCAAGACAGTTCGCACTGTTAAGCTTATCCGTAAATAAATAAAGCAGACGAGTGGGTGAGTAGACAGGGAGACAAATCTCCTTGTCCACTCGTCTTCTCGTTTACTCGTCAACTAAAAAGAATACCTAATCAATTAAAAATATCCCAATGAACAACAAAAAATTAACACTCCTCGCATCCATGCTCGTGTGTGGTTGCGTGTTCAGCTACGCCCAGCGTACTCCGACACACCCGTTGGATATCAAGGACAATGGCGACAAATACTTGCTTGAGAATATTAGAAACTGGCAGCCTGGTACCCCTCCACAGGGTGTGTCTCGTATGGATGACGAGTTCTATATCTCGCGTGTTCGCCCATTGGCGCGCATCGCTGAGGCTGACGACTATCAAGCAGAGGTTAGCAAGCAGGCTAAGCCAGGTCGTAAGATGTGTCTCTGGACTCCGCTCGACGACCCAACGTCTTCTTGGAAGGCTCTTCCGCGCTATTGCTTCGAGGGCGACAACTTCTCAATGTGGTCATACCTTAACATCCACGGCAACTGGACAGCACCTTGGTTCCGCGTAACTGGCGGTCTGTCTGACGTGGCTCACAAGAATGGCGTATCTGTAGGTTGCGTTGCTTCAATTCCTTACGGCGCAAGTGTCTATGCTGATAGCCCCAATGCATCAGGTTGGTCTGGTAAGTTTGGCACTCTTTGTCAGCAGGATAGTAAAGGCAATTATAAGAATGCAGAGCGTTTCGTCAAGATTCTTAAGTACTATGGTATCGATGGTGTGGGCGTAAACTCAGAGTTCGGCTCAGATTATGATAACATGGAAATTATTCAGGGTTTCTTTGCTCAGTGTCATAAGGAAGCAGAGAAGATTGGTTGGAAGTTCCAGCTCCACTGGTATGATGGTACTAACGACTATGGTCAGATAAGTTTTGACCAGGGTCTTAATAGTAGAAATCAGAATATGTTCGGCGATAAGGATAACATCGTTACCGACATGATGTTCTCCAATTATAATACTGGTGCCAGTACACTTGCTGCTTCCGCAGCGAAGGCTAAGAGCATGGGTCGCAACCCGTACGACTACTATAAGGGCTTCGATATTCAGGGTCGTTCGCTCCACGCAAGCAATGCCAACTGGAACGACCTCAACGACGTAGAGGCTTCAGTAGGCTTCTGGGGTGCTCACTCACAGGGTCTTATCCACCAGAGCGCTACCGACTACGGTACATCTGACGTGGCTATCCAGCAGGCTTACCTCGACAAGCAGGAGATGGTGTTCAGCGGTGGTAACCGCAACCCGGCTAACACACCGAACATCCTCAGTTGGAGCGATGTCGTAACACTCGCTAACGGTAGTCTGAAGGGCAAGTTCCACGGTGTAGCAAGCTACGTAACAGCTAAGTCTACTATCCAGCAGGTTCCGTTCGTAACACGCTTCAACCTCGGTAACGGTCTTACATTCAAGAACGAGGGTGAGGTGGCGTTCAACCACAAGTGGCACAACATCGCTACTCAGGACTATATGCCGACATGGCGTTGGTGGATTGTTGACGGCAACGAGAGCGCAAAGAGCGGCAACCTCGCTCAGGCAGAGCTTACATGGGACGACGCTTACTGGGGTGGCTCTTGCCTCCGCTTGAAGGGGCAGACCGCAACATCTCGCGTAAAGCTCTTCAAGACCTTGCTCAAGACAGAGCCTTCATACAACATCTCTCTTACATATAAGATGAGCAACGAGCTCGACACACACGCTAAGTTGTTCGTAGCTCTCAAGGGCAAGCTCACAGAGTACAAGGAGATTGCTATCCCTGCAGCTGAGAAGTTCGGTCAGTGGACAACATTCACCACTACTCTCGACAAGCTCGGTCTGAAGTCGGGCGACGAGATCGCAATGATCGGTATCCGCCTCGACAACACTGCCAAGGACTACAACATGCTCGTTGGTGAGCTCGCAGTGCGCAACCCGCAGCAGAAGTTCGCACCGGTAGCTCCGCAGATTAAGGATATTGAGGTGCTCCGCGGTAAGGACAAGACTTGCGACTTCAAGATTCGCTACGCTGCCAAGGAAGAGACCGGCGACGTTAAGACATACAACGACGAGGTAGATACATGGTACTACGAGATCTGGTTCCAGCAGAAGGGCGAGAAGGAGCAGTACCTCACAGCTACAACCTCATGGGCTGCTTACGTAGTCGACGCTCCGATGGTAGCCGACCTCGAAAAGCGCGACTGCCGCTTCGGTGTACGCGCCGTTTCGCCTGATGGTCAGCAGAAGAGCGAAATCTCTTGGAGCAACTACCAGGAAGTTGCATACGACACACCATCTACAGAGGTGGCTATCGACCGCCAGGTTATCAAGCCGAACGAGCAGTTCAAGGTTTACTACGAGGACAAGTTCGCTCCGAAGGCTCAGTCGTTCCGTCTGCTCAACGCACAGACAGGTGCTCAGGTAGGCGAGAAGTTCACCAACTGCAACGAGTTCACTACTTCTGTAGCAGAGGTTGGCGTTTACGACCTCGAGGTTGTAAATGCAGAGGGTGCAACAGAGATATTCCGCGGCAAGGTAATCGTCTCTCCGGAGAAGACAGGTGCTGTGCCGGTTGTTGAGACTGTAACTGCTGACAAGGAAACAGCTGAGACAACAGAGGAGATCAAGCTCAACTACACATCACGCGATGGCGAGGGTAAGGTGTCACGCGGTCTTGTTGTAAATGATCCGAACATGCTTATGATTCCGGCTGAGGTAACACTCGACGGTGCCAACAACACAAGCATGGCTTACTCTTACGCTCTCTGGGTTAAGGTAGACAACTATGCTCATGACAAGCAGGGTACAAACCTTATTTCAAAGAACACTATCAAGGACAAGTGGCCGCACAACAACTGGGGTGACCTCTGGGTGCAGATACGTCCGGAAATTCAGGCTGGTAACAGCGAATGTCGCCAAAACCACGCAGCTAACGAGGTGTCGTTTAATACCTTCGGTTGGACGAGTCACGACTGTCCAAGAGAATCGATGATGTCTACAGGCTACAGTCTTAACCCGGGTGTTTGGAACCACATCGTCGTTACTCAGTCTTCTGACAAACAGCAGAAGATCTACTTCAACGGCAAGTGTGTAGCAGGTCCTAACAACTTCTCTTCTTCTTCACTACGTGAGAACAGCTCTGACAATCGTATTGATAGAACTGTTCATGCTAACGTCTACATCGGTGGTGGCGGTGTTTACAAGGCTGGTCTGAATGCCGTTATCGACGAGGTTCAGGTTTGGAACAAGCCTCTTACCGATGCTGAGGTGCTCCGTGCAATGCAGGGCTACGCAGCTAACGAGGTGCCTGAGGGACTCCAGGGCTACTATACCTTCGAGAATCTTGACAAGAGCGACAATAGCTTTGCAAACCTTGGTAAGGCTGGTGCTCAGTACAAGGCAAAGATGGTTGTGATGAACGGCTCTGGTGGTGAGAACACCAGTGGAGCAGAGTACGCAACAGTAGATCCAAACAACGAGGTGACAGGCTATCCTGGCATCGACGGTACGCTCGAGGTGAAGACTTCACACACATGGCAGCTCAACGGTGGCCGCATCTCTTCAGAGACAGATAAGGCTGCTGTCGTAACATTCGCTCGTCCGGGCGAGTATGAGGCAGGCGTTAAGCTCACCAACTTCTGGGGCGAGTCAGAAAAGGCACTTGAAAACGTACTTGTTATCACAGGTGTTGACGCAATCAACGACGTTAAGGATGCTGCAGGCTTCTCTGTTTATCCTAACCCGTTCGTAGAGAGCGTTAACCTCCGCTTCGCTGAGGGTGGCTTCTACACCATCAACATCGTAAGCGCAGCAGGTGCAGTGCTCCAGAGCAACGACTTCCGTGCTGATGCCGGCGAGACAGTGAATGTAGCTGTCAAGGGTGGCAAGGGCATGTACATCGTACAGGTGCTCAAGAACGGCAAACCGTTCAAGGCTCTCAACGTAATCAAGAAGTAATAACAACGAATAGTGAACCGGCGCTGCCGCCCCGCCGGTTCCACCTATATTCATTTATTAAAAAACAAACAATGAACAACAAATCAAACGAGAAAAGCAGTATGGTGCTGAAAGCAGCCTTTGCGATGCTCGCAGCAGGTATGCCAATGCAGTATGCTTCTGCCAATGGCAACGTGGCTCCTAATGCTTTGACACAGGCTCAGGGCTCTGTCGTTCAGGGTACTGTTAAGGATGGTACTGGCGAACCACTTATCGGCGTTAGCGTTGTAGTGAAGGGTGCCACTGGTCTTGGTGTAGTTACAGACATCGACGGTAACTACAAAATCAACGTTAAGGACAAGAACGCTGTCTTGGTGTTCTCTTACATCGGCTACACACCGCAGGAGGTAAAGATCGGCGGTCGTGCCAGCGTAGATGTAACCATGAAGGACGAGAGCTCAGTGCTCAAGGAGGTCGTAGTAACCGCCATGGGTATCAAGCGTAAGGAGTCGTCACTTACTTACTCTACACAGCAGGTGAAGGCTTCTGACCTCAACCGTGTGCAGGATCCGAACGTTGCCAACTCTCTCGAGGGTAAGGTATCAGGTGTAACCATCACTCCGTCAGCAGGTGGTGCAGGTGGTGCTTCTAAGATTATCCTCCGTGGTAACAAGTCAATCCTCGGTTCGTCTACTCCGCTTATCGTTGTCGACGGTGTTCCTATGAACAACTCGCAGCGCGGCCAGGTAGGCTCAGGCGCAAACATGCTTACAACAGGCGTATCAGAGGGTGGCGACGCTCTCTCAATGATCAACCCTGACGATATCGAGTCAATCAACGTGCTGAAGGGTGCCAACGCTGCTGCTCTTTACGGTTCGGAGGCTGCCAACGGTGTCCTCATGATTACCACAAAGAAGGGTCGCGAGGGTAAGGTTGGCGTTAACTTCTCTTCTAACGTTACATTCGATACTCCGCTCACAACTCCGAAGATACAGAACGTATATGGTGCTGCTATCGACGAGAAAGCAGGTACATTGGCTCTTACCAGCTGGGGAGATAGACTTTCTGCACGCAATGGTAATCAGCTCCTTATCAATACTGCGATGTATGGCGAGCACTTCAAGGGAACAAAGTTCGAGAACAACGAGGTACATCTCCGCAATCGTGCAGGCAACGACCTCGACGACTTCTTTAAGACTGGTGTGACAACCAACAACTCTATCGCCCTCTCTGGCGGTACAGACAAGATGAGCAGCTACTTCTCTTATGGTAACTCTCACGCTAATGGTATGGTTGAGAACAACTCATACAACCGTCACACATTCTCTTTCCGTCAGAACTTCAAGCTCTACGACCGTGCTACTATCGACGTGTCGATGAACTACATTCAGACAAAGACAAAGAACCGTCCGGGTGGTGGTATCACAATGAACCCGATTTTCCACATGTACATGATGCCGCGTAACATCGACATCAACTACTATCGCAACAACTATCGTGTGGACAACGCACAGTGGTACACTGGTTTGCAGACTTATTTCAAGAAGAACTCAGACTATTTTATAAAGGACCAGGCTGGTAATGATGTGTCTGTTTCTGCTTACGATAAGGTAACAGAGCAGGCGCTTATAGAGGGCCAGCCAATGCAAAATTGGGCTTACTCTGCTCAGGGCCAGAACAACCCGTATTGGCTTATGAACCAGAACACAAGCGTATCTAAGGAAGACCGCTTCTTTGGTAACGTAACAGGTACACTCGACATCTACGACGGTCTGTCGTTCCAGGCTCGTTTGGGTATGGACTTCTCTAAGTACGAGAGCGAGTCGAAGCGTTACGCTACAACATGGCTTCCGGCTTCTATGGAGACATTCGGTCGCTACTGGTGGAGTTTCTCTAAGACAACCGACCTCTACACCGACTTCATGCTTACCTATAACAAGACATTCGGCGATTGGGACGTATCAGCAACTGCTGGTTATGTAGGTCACATCCGCAAGAGCTATGGTAAGGGCACTGACACTAATGCTACTTACTACTTCGGTGATCGCGAGCACATCTCTAACATCGCTAACTACTTCTCTACAGCAGCTGGTGGTCCTGGTGCTACATCGCCAAGCCAGAGCTCTGACTGGAACAAGGGTGCTGTTGTAACAGGTCAGATTGGTTGGAAGGAAATGGTTTACTTCGATGGTTCATACCGTCGCGACTGGTACCGCGCCTTCCGTCAGTTCAAGGATCGTGGTACGCCTGAGGATTACGGCTACTTCGGATTCGGTGCCAACGCTATCATCAGCAACATCGTTAAGATGCCAGAGTGGTTCAACTACTTGAAGTACCGTGCTTCTTACTCAGAGGTAGGTAACTCTATCCCGGGTACTGTATTCGCTGCCGGTTCAACCAACTATCAGACTGGTGCATTCTCAGCTTCACAGTGGGCTACCTTCAAGGATCCACGTCCTGAGAAGACAGCTTCGTTCGAGACCGGTATCGAGGCATTGTTCCTGAAGAATCGCTTGAGCCTCGACTTGACATACTACAACTCTACAATGTCTAACCTTTACCTCGTTGGTACTAACGCTTCTGGCAAGTCGATCCCAATGAACTCGGCTAAGATTCGCAACCAGGGTATTGAGGCAACTGTAGGCTACGACTTCAAGTTCGGTCAGCTCCGTTGGAAGACATCTTACAACCTCTCTTACAACGACAACAAGATTCTCCGCACAGCTTACGACGAGAAGACTGGTAAGGAGAATGTCATCGCTACATACGTAGGTGGTGTGCAGGTGCTCTACAAGGAGGGCGGCTCAATGGGCGACATGTACGTAACCGACCTTAAGCGCGATGCTAATGGTTTCTACTTCTTGAGCGATGAGGGTGAGCTCTCTATGGAGACCGAGTCGGATAAGACATACGGCAAGTTCGTAGGCAACCAGAATGCTAAGTGGCAGATGGGTTGGTCTAACACATTCACATGGAAGGATTTCACACTCTCATTCCTCATCAACGGACGTATCGGTGGCAAGGTGCTCTCTATGACAGAGTCTTACCTCGATGGCTATGGTTTGTCACAGCGCACAGCTGACGCTCGTCTCTATGCTGAGAAGAACAAGATTTACGCTGACCCATGTTACGGCAACAATATTCTTGGTATTGCTCTCGACGATGGTTCTGGTCGCGTTGTTCCTATCGATGCTTACTACAACTCTGTAGGTGGTGTAACACCTCAGGACATCGAACGCTACCTCTACAGTGGTACTAACTTCCGTCTGCGTGAGCTCTCTTTGGGTTATACATTCCGCAATCTCTTCGGTCAGAACAAGAACTTGAGCCTCTCATTCATCGCTCGTAACCTGTTCTTCCTTTATAAGGATGCTCCGGTGGATCGCTCTCTACTGGCACAGGTCTTGGCGCATTTGAGGTGTTCAATATGCCGTCGTCACGTTCGTTCGGCTTCTCATTGAATGTAAACTTCTAAAACAATTCAAAACAGTAAAACAGAATTATGAAAAATTCAAAGATATTCCTTTATGCTGCGATGGCTCTTTCGTCTATGGGTATGCAGTCGTGTCTCGACTATGATACCCCGGGTGATGAGTTTAATGCCAATCAGGAGACTACTGAGACTATCGTAAGCTCAGGCAAGGCAGATGTAATCGACTATAGAAGAGAAATCTCTGGCCAAGAACTTAAGCAGGCTATCAGAGATATGCGTACCCAACTGGGTTCTGCGCTTAAGGCTGTATATGGTATGCGTGGTGGTAAAGATGGTAACCCGCCTGCTGCACACGCTTATCAGTTCGCTTATAACCTCGGTCCAGACAACTATGTCCAGTATTTCTGCGTACCTCACTCTGACTTCCCGTACTCTAACTTTACACTGCGCTCTACATACGACTTGTGTAAGGGCTCTATAGGTGGTCCGGGTTCAAGCTTCAGCTTTATGAAGACTGATATGGCTCCTACTCTGAACGCAAAGAAGATCGACTATATGCCAGAGTTGAAGGCAATCTATCTCATGCTGTTCAATTATTCGGCTATCGAGAACGCCGACCTCTTCGGTCCGATGCCTTACACAGATCATAAGAATCTGAAGGAGGAGTCGCCGTTTAACTACGATGATGTGAAGACTATCTATCACACCGTAGAGGCTAACCTCGATTCTGCTATCAACTGCTTCAAGTATTACGCTGGTCAGCACTTGGCAATGGTTGATAAGCTTGATGAGGATGGCAATCCTATCTATGTTCTTGAAGATGGCAACAAAGTTCCTCTCAAAACCGTAGAGGGTAAGGACTCGCTTGATGCAGATGGACAGCAGGTTTATGCGACCGAGAAAGAGGAGAAGATGGTTGACAACCGTGATGAGCTTTACAAGCAGCAGATTGGAAAAACAATTATGAGCCGCGTGCAGATGCTCTCTTCTGACTATACTGACCCCTCTGATCTCAGCGTATGGATGCGCTTTGCTAACTCTTTGAAGCTCCGCATGGCTATCCACATGACAGGTGTTGACCCTGTTACTGCTAAGAAGTGGGCTGAGGAAGCTCTTGATCCAGAAAATGGCGGTGTGATAGAGACAGAGGCTGACGAGCTCGGACTTTTCCCATCAAGCCTTGGTACAGCTCACCCGCTTGTTGAGATTACTAATTCTTGGCATGATGCTGTCATTGGAGCATCGTTCTTGAACTTGCTTCAGAACCTCGATCACCCATACTTGAAGTATCTCTTCACAAAGAACCAGGTAGATCTCGCAAAGCACCCACGTGCTGTCCCAGGTACATCTGCTCCTGCTATCACTCCTGAGGGAACTGTGTTTGCAGGTATGCGCAATGGTGTGACACCAGGTGTTGGTCAGGCTGCAGCGGCTAACCCATACGCTGGCTACTCAACGCTTGATAAGACTTATTTCACCGAGTGCAATCCTCCGCTCTACATTATGAAAGCTTCTGAGGTTTACTTCCTCCGTGCAGAGGGTGCTATCCGTGGATGGAACATGCGTGGTGAAGCAAAGGATTTCTATGAGAAGGGCATCCGTTTAGCTTATCTTGAGGACCGTCATAGCTCGAGAAAGGAGTATATGAATTATGTTGAGCAGTATCTTAATGTAGATGCACCGAAGGGTATTCCTTATGTTGACCCACAGGGACGTTCAAAGGATATGCAGAGTGTAACAAAGGTTGGTGTGAAGTGGAACGAGGGCGACTCTAAGGAGACAAAGCTCGAGAAGATTATCACACAGAAGTACATCGCTTCTTTCCCGTACAGCTACGAGTCGTGGGTTGACCTCCGCCGTGTAGGCTATCCTAAACTCTTCCCGATTTTGGGTTCACGCCACGGTGACGGCTCTATTAAGCTTGGCAATACTAAGGTACAGTCAAAGGATAATATCATGCGCCGTATTCCTTGGGCATCTGATGATCCTCAGACTAAGACAGATATCGCTAATAGTGGTCTGCCTGCTCTCGCACGTGACGCTGATATGGGTGTTGCACGCGATATTCAGATGCAGCGCCTCTGGTGGGATAATGGTATGTCTAACTTCGAGACCGCAGAATAATATTAATATTATCTAACGATTAAAATAAAAAAAATGAGAAACTCGATAATATCATTTTCAAAAATCGCCTTTGCGTTTCTCGCATTAGCGGGTATGACTACTCTCACATCGTGCGATGATGATGATGAGAAGTTCGTCAATCCGAAAGGAGAAAAGGAGTATAATGTATATTTCAACTTAGGTAAGTACAACTCTGACGAGAACTACCTGGAGCACGAATATGCTTATCATGCTTATGGCGTAGGCCACTTCTATATTGACACATTTAACAATCCTGGCGATACACTCTTGGCAAGTGGTGAGGATGTGGAGATTGCTTTAGAAGGCGCAAAGCAGTCGGATTTGTATGAACCAGAAAACGGAGTATGGCGCGATAAGTATAGCTTGGTAGGTGGTAACAAGTCTTTTGTTATGCGTGCCTTTACCTGGAGGTATCAAGAAACTGAAGAGGGTAATAAAATAAGACTCGAAGATCATTTCTACGATTACGATACCGAAAATGGAAAGGAACTACCGTTTGCTAAGATTGTTGTCAAGGACAAGATTATGAAGCAGTTCGACGCAGTTACTATCTGCCGTATTTCTTCAGAGACCTTGGAGACAACTAACCTTATCACTAAAAAGCCATTAACCATTACTAAAGAATTGGCTCTTATCGGTAAGCAGGTTGCAGGTACCTTCGTAGTGTATGATATCCGCGATAAGGAGTCAAGCGCACACCTGTTCAATGCAGATGGTTCGTTCAACACTTATGGCTACGATTATGATCAGATCTTGAACGCTGAAGATAAGATTTGTGAACTTGCAGCTGGCCAGTTCGAGGTTACAAATGTTGTGACTGAAGCTGTTGCTGGTTATAAGGTAGCAGTAACTGCTCCATTTACTATCGCTGAGTAATCACAAAACTAAAAATAAAAAAGGCAGGGTTCCGATTTCGGAACCCTGCTTTTTTTGTCAAATAGGTCCTAATCCCAAATTTCTGTATAACTTTTGGGATTACAATCCCAAATTTATGTATGATTTTTGGGATTAGGGCAATTTTTGTGTATCTTTGCAAGTGTAATATAATATTAATGTTATGATATCAAGACTATTGCAGAAGACAATTGAATCGCGGTTGTTTGCAGGAAAGGCGATTATCGTGATAGGAGCGCGTCAAGTGGGCAAGAGTACGTTGTTTAAGCTTATTCTTGAAAAACAAGACTATAAGGCATTGCAACTTAATTGTGATGAGCCCGAGGTGAAGGATATGCTTAGCAATATGAACACTGCAGAGCTACGACTTCTTATAGCCGACAATCGTATAGTTGTTATTGATGAGGCGCAGCGAGTGGAGAATATAGGTATGACATTGAAACTAATTACCGACAACTTCCCTGATGTGCAGTTGCTTGTGACAGGTTCTTCTTCTTTTGAATTGCAGGACAAGCTGAATGAGCCGCTTACTGGTCGTAAGTATGAGTATCATCTTTATCCAATCTCCACTGCCGAGTTGATGGCAAGTAACGGTCTTCTCGGTGTGAAGCAGACTCTTGAACAGCGCCTCGTCTACGGCTCTTACCCCGATATATTGAACCATGCCGATGATGCAAAAGAACTGCTTATGAACCTCGCTGGCAGTTATCTATATAAAGACTTGTTGACGCTCGAGAGCGTACGCCGTCCTGTTCTGCTCGGCAAGTTGCTTACTGCTCTTGCTTTGCAGGTGTGCAGTGAAGTGTCGTATAATGAACTTGCACAGACCGTTGGTACAGACAATAAGACGATAGAGAAGTATATAGACCTTTTGGAGAAATGCTACATAGTGTTCCGGCTTAATGGCTTTAATCGCAATCTGCGTACTGAATTGAAGAAGAGCAAGAAAATCTACTTCTTTGATAATGGTATACGCAATGCAATTCTCCAGAACTTTGCACCTCTCTCGCTTCGTCAGGATGCAGGTGCGCTATGGGAGAATTTCATTATCAGCGAGCGTATAAAGCGCAACCACTATTCGGGTCGTTACGTCAATAGTTATTTCTGGCGTACCACCCAGCAGCAAGAAATTGATTATGTGGAGGAGTGTGATGGGCAGTTTAGTATTTTCGAGATGAAGTGGAATTCACGTCGTGCCAACACTCAATTCCCTTCTTCGTTCCTAACAGCGTATGATGTGAAGGAAAAGGCTGTGGTGACTCCCGAGAACTGGATAGAATGGGTTGTGTAGGGTGCTATGAAGCTATAAATAAAATCGAGTAGGCGAAAATATCTACCATATCTTCCATCCGGCGCACAACGTGCTGTGTATCAGCGAAGTAATGCCTGGGAGATACCTGAACAATAGGGGTTATCTTCCAGCCTATCTTCCAGTTTGTCTTACATCCGTCTCTCGACATTTTGCCGTAGCGTGGCAACCTTGTTGTCGTAGCGTGGCAATCTTGTTGTTGTGGCGTGGCAATCTTTAGGGGGTGCAGCGGTCCCCGCTGCACCAACATAGCTTCAGATAAGAATCTCCCACGGAACACGTAGAACCCACAGAACCTTCTGGCAGATAAGAGCCTCCCACAGATTTCACAGATGCTCACAGATTTTTAGGCTGCGTTTTGCCTCCTAATCTGTGCACATCCGTACAATCCGTGGGAGTTTTCGTAGGAGGGTATGGCATTCCTGCCATACCCACGCCGCCCTCCGAATTCCTTCCACAGAACCCACTCCAAGTTTGTTTGCGTAAGTCCTCCCACAGAACTCACAGAATTCACAGAAGCTTCAGGCGGAGGATATTCTCCCACAGATTGCACAGATTTTCACAGAGGTCTTTAGGGGGTGCAGCAGTCTCTGCTGTACCAACATAGCAAGTATGCCCCTTCAGGTAAGAGCCTCCCACGGATTTCACAGATGCTCACGGATTTTTAGGTTGCGTTTTGCCTCCTAATCTGTGCACATCCGTGCAATCCGTGGGAGCTTTCGTAGGAGGGTATGGCATTCCTGCCATACCCACGCCGCCCTCCGAATTCCTTCCACAGAACCCACTCCAAGTTTGTTTGCGCAAGTCCTCCCACAGATTGCACAGAATTCACAGAAGCTTCAGGCGGAGGATATTCTCCCACGGATTTCACAGATGTACATAGATTTTTTCTTCTCCGCCAGTCGTTTCTGTGTGTTCCGTGAATTCTGTGGGAAGATAGTTTTGTGGCTGCGTGGGTATGGCAGGGATGCCATACCCTCCTAATCTGTGTTAATCTGTGCAATCTGTGGGAGGCTCTTATCTGCCAGAAGGTTCTGTGGGTTCTGCGTGTTCTGTGGGAGAATTGTAATGTTGGTGCGTGTACTGCTCGGTTGCTGCAGTTCTTGCTCTGGCAAGCGGCAAAGCCGAGTGGGGATAGTTGCCCCCCTGATGGACAATCTTTGGGTGGAAAATAAAAAAATGGAATTAAATGGAATTGTTGTTTCGATTTTTTTTTGTATCTTTGCCACGAGAATATCCTAATATAACTAACTAAAACAAATTAACAAAAAACATGAAGAAAAAAGTACTTCTGTCTACGCTTGCAATGGCTACATTCCTGTCAGCTATGCCGAGTGTAAACGCTGTTGCTGCTGATGACAGCAAAGCAAGCGCTATTTACGACTTCAGTGGTTTTAACGATAAGACCCTTATCGACCTTTTCTACAAGGCTCAAAAGGAAGGTCGCAAGTATCCTACTGAAGCAGAGTTTGCAGCTGCTGGTATCCAGCAGAGCGATATCGCGTTCATCCGTTCGCACGTGCGCAACAAGGGCATCATCGATCGCGCAGGTCGCCTTATCAAGGACACCTACGAGAAGCGTAACCTCTGGATGAACATTCCGATGGATGTGGGTAAGGATGGTGCAGTAGGTCAGCCGAATAGCCGCTTCGCAAGCGATGTGTTCTCAATGTGGAACTACACCAATCTATTCGGTTCTTGGAATCACGGTTTCTTCTCAGCTCCTTCTGCATGGGTGGATGCTGCTCACAGGAATGGTACGGGCATATTCTCTGGTATCAAGTTCTTCGACACGACCGGCAACCACGGCGGTGTAGGCTCAGGTAGCTGGCAGCAATTTATCTCGGAAAAAGAAGGCAATAACTTCAAGTACACAGATGCTATCATCAACTGCTTGATGTACTTCGGCTTCGATGGTATCAATTACAACTGGGAGTCTAGTGGATATGATGATGAAGAAGTAACCGACTTCCACAAGGGACTTTGGAAGAAGGCTGCTGAGAATGGTTTTGATGATTTCCATTGCGGTCTATATTGCTTCAATTCTGGCTTGTCTAATTATGCTTCTAATGCTCTCTTCGGTGATAAAACAGGTCGTACGTTCGAGTTTATGATGAATTATCAGAGTGACGACTTCACTTCACTGATGAAGACTTCTGCTCAGGCTGCAATAGCAGCTATGGGTACAACAGATGGTCTGTACGCAAGTACGTGGATTGTATCAATGGACCGCACTTGGACTCGTCTTAATGCTGACGAATACTCAAAGCAGGTTGGTGTATGTCTCTGGGGCGAGCACGCACAGAGTCGTATATGGTCGTACAACTCAGGTGCAGATGCTTATGAGCAGCAGGCTAACTACCAGTATCTGATGGAGCGTATGATGTCTGGTGGCAACCGCAACCCACTCGATCGCCCGGCTATCAGCAACACCGGCAACAACTGGGAAACTTCTGGTACAAAGAAGCCTCTGCAGACATACGCAGGCTTGGCAACATGGATTCCGGAGCGTTCTTCTATCTTCGGCAACCTGCCGTTTGCTACAAACTTCAGCCTTGGTAATGGTGACCGCTACGCTTACAAGGGAAAGAAGACAGCAGGTTCATGGTACAACATGAGTACACAGGACGTAGTGCCTACATACCGCTGGCTCGTTGTTAAACCAGGCACACAGACTGTAAGCACAGACATAGACGCAGCATTCACTCACGCCGACCAGTACATCGGTGGTACCAGTCTCTTGCTCACAGGTAAGGCTACAGCAGCAGGCACAGACGTAGTGCTCTACAAGACCGACCTCAACGTGTCGGCAGGCAACCCGTTCGCTAAGATTGCCGTTAAGAACGGCAAGGAAGGCACAAACGCTTCTTCGCTCTATGTAATCGTAGAGAAGGCTGACGGCTCATGGGTAGAGACTCCAGTAGGCAACCTCACTGGCGCTAACTGGCAGGAGGTGAAGGTGGCTCTCAACGGCGTTTCGAAGAGCGACGTTATCAAGCACATCGGTCTGCGCGTTAAGGGTAGCGACGACGCTTACAAGATGTACGTAGGCAAGCTCGAGATCAACGACGACGTTAAGGCTAAACCGGCTGAAATCAAAGACCTCAACGTAGAGGTTAAGGACGAGTACAAGACTCAGCTCACAGCTAAGGTGTTCTGGAACGTAGACGCACAGGCTCAGAAGCGTGCTGCATGGGGTCTCGTTTACAACGACGAGGCTAACATCGACCACTTCGAGGTTCTCTACAAGAACGGCGAGAACGGCAAGGTATCTGAAGTAGGACGCACATCAAGCTGGGGTACTGTCGTTACAGACATCGTGCTCGAGGGCGAGGCTGACGAGCCGTATATCGGCGTACGCTCAGTGTCTACCGACCTGAAGAGCTACTCACCGGTTAAGTGGGTGAAGGTTACACGCGGCGATTACGCTCAGCTTCCTGAGACTCCGGTAGCCGACTATCCTATCAGCCAGCTCGACCCGAACGCCGACGGTGCTGCTACAGCTAAGGCTACACGCTACGTTACTGACGTAACTACAACCGGCGCAACGGGCAACCTCGACTACCACGGTGGTACAGCCATCGCTGACGGCACCAACTACAGCCACCCAGAGGGTCATGTACTCAAGATCAAGCAGGGTGAGACCGTTAATCTTATGCTCAAGGGTTACAACGCAAGCGACGGTCTGAAGTACTGCTTCGTAGGTGCATGGATCGACTTCAACTGTGACAAGGAGTTCCACCCGAACGACATCAAGGAAGATCCGGCAAATGGTGAGCGTCTGTTCAAGTTCGGTGAGGCACGTCACCATGGTGGCTATCCAGAGCTTCAGAACCCGGGCAAGACATGGACATTCACTGTTCCTAATGATGCTACCCCTGGCAAGAGCCGTCTGCGCGTAGTTTACTCTGACCTCTGGTTCGAGGGCGCATTCCTGCCTTCAGGCTATACAAGCAAGGGCTTCACAATCGACTTCGACGTAGAGATCACTGGCGACAACCCGGGCCGCGGCGCAGGTGCTGACATCCACGATCAAGGCGTAGCTGACGAGCCGGAGATGCTCCAGGGTGGCACAGTTGACGCTATCAACTCTGCAAGCCAGGGCGTTTCTAAGGTAGAGGCAGCTGATGGCAAGTTTAACTTCCAGAACGTAGAGAAGGCTTGGGTTTACGATGCAAGCGGTGTACTCGTTAAGTACCTCGTTAACCCGACATCGTTCGACGCTCAGCAGCTCGCTTCAGGCGTTTACCTCGTGAAGATGCAGAACGGCAATATCATCCGTTCGCAGAAGCTCGTTAAGTAAAAGTAAAAAAGTAAAAGAGTAAAAAGCCCCTCCCAACCCTCCCCGTCGGGGAGGGCTAAGGATAGCTTAAAGAGGCTTGGTTCGGCTTAGCTTCCTCGGCTTAGAAAGACTTAAGAAGGCTTAGTTCGGCTTAGGCAAAACAACAATAGGAAAGGCGCAACCGCACGGGTTGCGCCTTTTTTAGTAGCAAAACTGCGCATTTGCTTGTTTTTCTCATCGCAAAAGTGTAGTTTTGCAGAATAAAACCCTAAGGAGCATGACAGAGAAAAACGAAAGAAGGTTGCCAGTTGGCTTGCAGTCTTTTACAGAAATCCGAAGAAAGAAGTATTTGTATGTTGACAAGACCGATATTATTTGGAATCTTGCCAACAAAAACAAGAAGTACAATTACTTGAGTCGCCCACGTCGATTTGGAAAGTCGGTGTTGGTAGACACGCTTCAAGCCTATTTCGAAGGTAGGAGAGAGCTGTTTGAGGGTTTAAAGATAATGCAGTTGGAGAAAGACTGGGTGAATCGTCCCGTCGTACGTTTAGATATGAGTCTTGGAGGAGCTGATGAGCAGGCTCTGCGTTCGTATCTGGATATGGCATTTCGTGATTATGAAAAGGCGTGGGATGTTGAAACGGTTTCGGGATATTCTCTTGCAAACAGATTTCATAATATCATTGTCAGTGCATATAAAAAAACGGGTGAGCAGGTGGCTATCCTAATAGATGAATACGACTCTCCGTTGCAGCATTCGTGGCACACACCTGATCATGAAGCCTGTACCTCTGTTTATCGCGAAGTGTTTGCAGTGCTTAAAGCCGACGACCAGTATGAGCGTTTTGTCTTTCTTACAGGCATAACCAAGTTTACGCAAATATCGCTCTTCTCGGTTCTAAACAATATAAGCAATATCAGTTTTGAGGCTCCATACGCAGCTGTTTGTGGTATAACAAAGTCGGAGATAAAAGAGTACTTCAGACCAGAGATAGCAAGTATGGCAGAGCAAAATGGTTGGACGGAGGATGATACTGTGCAGCACTTGAAGGACTACTATGACGGCTATCATTTTAGTCATAATAATATGGTAGATGTGTTCAATCCGTTCAGTCTGATAAATGCTTTGGCTGATGGCGAGCTGCGCAACTATTGGGCAGCATCGGGTGCTACATCGTTACTGCCGAAATTCGTTGACGACATGGAAATAAGATTGAATGACTTCGACCACAGTGCACTGCCAAGTACAATAATAGAGACTTCGGATGTAACGGGTGGTGGTGCAGAGTTGTTCCTTTATCAGTCGGGTTATCTTACAATAAAAGGATATGACGAGGGTGTTTATTTCCTTGGTATTCCTAATCAAGAAGTTCGTCAGTCGCTCAATAGTATAGTGCTTCCGGCATTGGCGATGCGCCGTAATGGTGACATCCAGTCTGCACAAGCCATGCTTACGGTGCATCTTCGCAATGGTAATTTGCCTGAGGCGAAGAAATTGCTGAAGGCTTTAATAGCAGACGTTCCATACAGTAACAAGAAACTTGCGAGTATGGATATGGAGGAACGCTATCGCTTGATTATGAGTACTATCTTCAATGCTATAGGCTTCCGTGTGGAAGTGGAGCATATGCTCTCAACGGGCAGGATAGACATCGTTGTGGAAACACCGCGTATCATTTATGTCATGGAGTTGAAGCTATCGAACAATGGTGGCATTTCTGCTGCCGAACAACAGATATGTGAAAATCGCTATACAGAGCCTTTCAAGGCAGACGGACGTAAGGTTATAGCCCTTGCTGTTGAACTCGATGCTATGGGCAAGGGACTTGTAGATTGGAAAGTTTGCAAAAGCAATTGAGAGAGTTTTTGTTCTATTGGCGTGAATAAATAAAAACAAAGAAAAAATGAATAAAACAGCAATTCTAACGCTTACAGCAGCAGCCCTGCTGTCGACAACCGACGCTATGGCACAGTTGAAATATCCGGCAACGGCGAAGGACAACACCGTTGACGAGTACTTCGGAGAGAAGGTGGCAGACCCGTATCGCTGGTTGGAGAACGACACGAGCGCAGCCACGGCAGAGTGGGTGAGAGAGGAGAACCTCGTGAGCCGGAAATATCTCGACAATATACCCATGCGCAAGGCGATACTGAAGCGTCTGAAGGAGACCGCTAACTACGAGAAGCGCGGCATGACATTCGAGCGCGGCGGCAAGTGGTACGCCTACCGCAACGACGGACTGCAGAACCAGGCGGTGCTCTACCAGATGGACCGCTACGACGCGCCCGTCAGCGAGTGGCGCGTGTGGCTCGACCCTAACACGCTGAGCACCGACGGCACGGTGGCACTGAAGAGCACAACGTTCTCGCACGACGGCAAGTACATGGCGTATGTCATCTCGCGCAACGGATCGGACTGGGAAGAGATATACGTGAAGGACGTGGCGACGGGCAAGACGCTCGACGACCATATCGTGTGGGCGAAGTTCACGAAAGCCACATGGGTGGGCGACGGTTTCTACTACAGTGCGTATGACGCGCCCGAGAAAGGCAAGGAGACATCAGCCAAGAACGCCGTGCAGAAGATATACTACCACCGCATAGGTACACCGCAGAGCGACGACCGCCTGTTCTATCAGAACCCATCGCAGCCGCTGCGCTTCTACGAGGTGAGCGTGAACAAGGAGGATACCGTGATGTACCTCACTGAGGCAGGCATGGACAACGGCAACAACCTCTATGTGCGTGATATGACGCAGCCCGATGCGCAGTTCATACAGATGTGCTCCGACCCACAATATATATATACGCCTGTGGAGACCGTCGGCAACCGTATGTATATACTCACAAACGCCGGTGCACCGAAGTACCGACTCATGGTGGCAGACGTGAGCAGCCCGGGCTACGCCGACTGGAAAGAGCTGGTGGGCGAGGGTGAGAGCGTGCTCGAGGACGTTACGTTCACCGCTGACAACCGCATGATACTGCAGTACGCCAAGGACAACTGCAACCAGCTTTACGTTTACGACACCGACGGCAACCGACTCAGTGAGATTGAGCTGCCCACATTCGGCACAACATCCGTGAGCGGTGCACGCGGACAGAAAGAATTGTTCTACTCGTTCACATCGTACACCACACCAGGTGCCATCTACAGCTACGATATGGCTACGGCGAAGAGCACGTTGCTGTCTACGCCGAAGCTCGCATTCCGCACACAGGACTACGTCACGGAGATGCTTTTCTACACCTCGAAGGACGGCACACGTGCTCCGCTCTTCATCACGCACAAGAAGGGGCTGAAGTTGAACGGCAAGAACCCGCTGCTGCTCTACGGCTACGGCGGCTTCAATGTGACGTACAAACCACACTTCCTGTCGAACATGATTCCGTTCATGGAGCGCGGCGGCGTATATGTTCACGCTGTGTTGCGCGGTGGCGGTGAGTATGGCGAGCAGTGGCACGTGGCAGGCACGAAGCTGCAGAAGCAGAACGTGTTCGACGACTTCATCTCGGCTGCCGAATTCCTTATTGATAAGGGCTACACCTCGAAGGACTATCTCGCCATACAGGGCGGAAGCAACGGCGGACTGCTCGTCGGAGCCTGCATGACGCAGCGCCCCGACCTCTTCCGTGTCTGCCTGCCCGCAGTGGGCGTTATGGATATGTTGCGCTATCATAAGTTCACCATCGGCTGGAACTGGGCACCCGACTATGGCACATCGGAGGATTCGAAGGAGATGTTCGAGTATCTCAGAGCATACTCGCCGCTTCACACGCTAAAGCCCGGTGTGCATTATCCGGCTACGCTCGTCACCACAGCCGACCACGACGACCGCGTGGTGCCAGCCCACTCGTTCAAGTTCGCGGCACGCCTGCAGGAGTGTCAGGGCGGCACGGCTCCGGTGCTCATCAGTATCGGCGTGAACGCCGGACACGGCGGAGGAAAGCCGCTGGCAAAACGACTCGAAGAGACTGCAGATGCCATCAGCTTCACGCTCTGGAACATGGGCGTGAAGAAATAATCATGGAATAAGGCAAGAGGGAACACGCCCGACAGGGCATCAAGAACAAACAGAGAAAAACAAGATGGTACCACAGGAATATCAGAAGTTCTACTTGAAAGACGTGACGTTCGTCAATCTGATGATGCGTCGCATATACAACGTGCTCATCGTGGCTAACCCCTACGACGCGTTCATGCTCGAGGACGACGGACGCGTGGAGGAGAAGATATACAACGAGTATGTGGAGCTCGGTCTGCGCTATCCGCCTACGTTCACACAGGTGAGCACCACGGAGGAGGCGCGACAGGTGCTACGTACAATGCACATCGACCTCGTAATCTGTATGCCGGGCAACGCCGACAACGACGCGTTCAGCGTGGCGCGTGACATAAAGGCGGAGTTCCCACATATGCACTGCATAGTGCTCACGCCCTTCTCGCATGGCATCACGAAGCGCATGGAGAACGAAGACCTCTCCATCTTCGACTACGTGTTCTGCTGGCTCGGCAACACCAACCTCATCCTCTCCATTATCAAGCTGATAGAGGACAAGATGAACCTTGAGCACGACATCGACGAGGGTGGCGTGCAGATGATATTGTTGGTGGAGGACAGCATACGCTTCTACAGCTCCATACTGCCCAACCTCTACAACTACATACTCGCGCAGAGCAAACGCTTCTCTACCGAGGCACTCAACCGCCACGCTGCTTCGCTGCGTATGCGTGGCAGACCGAAAGTGGTGTTGGCACGCAACTATGAGGAGGCGATGGCACTCTACGAACGCTACTCGGACAACGTGCTCGGCGTGATTAGCGACGTGCGCTTCCCCATACACGGCGTGAAGGACAGCGAGGCGGGTCTGAAGTTGATGCGCGAGATAAGAAAGACCGACCCCTACCTGCCGCTGATACTCGAAAGTTCGGAGTCGGAGAACCGCGCAAAGGCAGAGGCGGAAGGCTTCCGCTTCGTAGATAAAAACTCGAAGAAGATGTCGCTCGACCTGCATAAGATGCTCGAGGAACACCTCGGCTTCGGCGACTTCATCTTCCGCGATCCGAAGACAAAGGCGGAGATAATGCGCATCCACTCGCTGAAGGAGCTGCAGGACAACATATTTAAGATTCCAGACGACTCGATGCTCTACCACATCTCGCGCAACCACATGAGCCGCTGGCTGTCGGCGCGTGCCATCTTCCCCGTGTCGATGTTTCTGAAGACCGTGACGTGGGAGCGACTGAAGGATATCACAGCCCACCGCGAGATTATCTTCGATGCCATTGTGCAGTACCGCCACATGAAGAATATTGGCGTGGTGGCGGTGTTCGACCGCATGAAGTTCGATGCTTACTCCCACTTCGCACGCATCGGCGAAGGATCGCTCGGCGGAAAGGGTAGAGGCTTGGCGTTCCTCGACAACATCATCAAGACACACCCCGAATTCAACTCGCTGGAGGGAGCCACTGTGCAGATACCGCGCACCGTGGTGCTCTGCACCGATGTGTTCGACCAGTTCATGGAGCAGAACAACCTCTACCAAATAGCACTCAGCGACGCCTCGGACGACGACATACTACGCCACTTCCTGCGTGCGCAGCTGCCCGACTCGCTCATAGCCGACTTCTTCACGTTCTTCGAGGCAGTGAAGAGTCCGATAGCCATACGCTCGTCGTCGCTGCTCGAAGATGCCCACTATCAGCCATTCGCCGGCATCTACTCTACGTACATGATTCCGTACCTCGACGACAAGTATGCCATGCTTGAGATGTTGGCGTGCGCCATAAAAGGTGTCTATGCCTCGGTCTACTATCGCGACTCGAAGGCTTACATGACAGCCACGAGCAATGTCATCGACCAGGAGAAGATGGCGGTGATACTGCAGGAAGTGGTGGGCAAGCAGTTCGACGGACGCTACTACCCGAACATATCGGGCGTGCTGCGCTCGCTCAACTACTACCCAATAGGCGACGAGCGTGCTGAGGACGGAATCGCCTCGCTCGCATTAGGATTAGGAAAGTATATCGTGGATGGTGGACAGACGCTACGCGTGTCGCCATACCATCCGCACCAGGTGTTGCAGACCTCCGAACTGGAGACGGCACTGCGCGAGACGCAGACACGCTTCTACGCTCTCGACACGCAGCATGTGGGCAACGACTTCAAGGTGGACGATGGTTTTAATATCCTAAATCTGAAGGTGAAGGAGGCGGAGCGCGACAACTCGCTCAACTTTATCGCCTCGACCTACGACCCCTACGACCAGGTGATACGCGACGGACTGTACGAGGGTGGCAGAAAGGTGATATCGTTCGCCGGAGTGCTGCAGCAGGGTGTGTTCCCACTGCCCGAGCTGCTGCAGATGTCGATGCGTTTCGGTGCAGAGGCTATGCGCCGACCGGTGGAGATAGAGTTCGCATGTAACCTCAACGCCGATCGCACAGGGTCGCTCTACCTGCTGCAGATACGCCCCATTGTCGACCAGAAGCAGATGCTCGACGAAGACCTCGCGGCGATACCCGACGACCGCTGTCTGCTGCGCTCGCACAACTCGCTCGGGCATGGTGTGACGGAAGACGTGACCGACGTGGTGTACGTGAAGACCTACGACCGCTTCTCGGCTGCCAACAACCCGACGATAGCACGCGAAATAGAAAAACTGAACAAGGAATATCTCGACCGCGGCACAAACTACGTGCTTGTAGGTCCGGGCAGATGGGGTTCGAGCGATTCGTGGTTGGGCATACCCGTGAAGTGGCCGCATATATCGGCAGCGCGTGTCATCGTGGAGGTGGCGCTGAAGAACTACCGCGTAGACCCAAGTCAGGGCACTCACTTCTTCCAAAATCTCACATCATTCGGTGTGGGCTACTTCACCATCGACGAAAACCGCAACGATGGCTGCTTCCACAAGGCTGCGCTCGACGCAATGCCGACTGTAGAAGAAACAGAACACGTGCGCGTGGTGCGCTTCGAGAAAGGACTAAGAATAATGATGGATGGAAAGAAAGGTGAAGGAGTTGTGATGAAAAAATAGGAGGGTATGGCATCCTTGCCATACCCTCCTATGGATGTTCGTGGTCGGCTTACTTAACAGCGATACACTCCACCTCGACCAAAGCGTTCTTCGGCAAAGTCTTCACTGCGACTGCAGAGCGAGCCGGAAACGGCTGTGAGAAGAATTCGGCGTAAACCTCGTTCATGGCAGCAAAGTCAGCCATGTCGCTGAGGAATACAGTAGTCTTGACAACATGCTGCAGGTCGGTACCTGCTTCCTCGAGGATGTGCTTAGCGTTGGTGAGCGACTGGCGTGTCTGCTCCTTTACGCCACCCTCTGCGAATGCACCTGTTGTAGGGTCGATAGGCAGCTGACCCGATGCGAATACCATGCCGTTAGCCTCTACAGCCTGTGAGTACGGACCGATAGCTGCTGGGGCTTTCTCTGTGTTAATCTGTTTGTTCATAGTTCTTTTGGGTTTAAAATGTTATTGTTAGTCTTTTTTACTTTAGTAGGAGACATTAGGGGGTGCACTTGTCTCAAGTGCACCAACCAAGTTAATGACACATTCTATTCAGTTGGTCTGTTCGGTTGGTGCACATCTTGGTCGGTTGGTGCACTTGAGACAAGTGCACCCCCTACAAGTGCACCCCCTCTTCCTGCTGCAAAAGTACACTAAAAACTGGAGAAAACGAAACTTTTGTGCTTGTTAAATAATTCTAAATATTCGTTGCTGCTTATTGTATATCACTTCTATATAATAAAAAATGTGTAATTTTGCAGACCGATTATTTGGGGATACACTTAGAGTCCCCTGCATGAGGGTGTTAATAGCGTTTGTCGAAAAGGCCAGACGGCGTGGTTAGTGAATCGCTCGTGCAAGAAAAATAAATGTTTTTTAGTAGTAATATTTTAATTAAAAAAATGAACACTTTAAGTTACAAGACTATTTCCGTTAACAAGGAAACAGCTAAGAAGGAGTGGGTGGTTATCGATGCCACAGACCAGGTTGTAGGTCGTCTCTGCTCTAAGGTAGCAAAGCTCATCCGCGGAAAGTACAAGCCAACTTTCACTCCGCACGTAGACTGCGGTGACAACGTTATCATCATCAACGCTGCTAAGGCAGTTTTCACAGGTAAGAAGGAAACTGACAAGGTCTACACACGTTATACTGGCTATCCTGGTGGACAGCGCTTCAACACTCCGGCAGAGCTCCGCAAGCGTCCGGACGGTATGGACAAGATTATCCGTCACGCTGTGAAGGGTATGCTCCCGAAGGGTCCGCTCGGTCGTCGTCTTCTCGACAACCTCTATATCTATGACGGTACAGAGCACAAGCACGAGGCACAGCAGCCGAAGGCTATCGATATTAACCAGTATAAATAAAGCATAAGACATGGAAATGATTAATGCAATTGGTCGCCGTAAGAGTGCCGTAGCTCGTGTATATCTCACAGAGGGCACCGGTAAGATCACTATCAATAAGGAAGAACTCACAAAGTATTTCCCATCAGCAATCCTGCAGTACGTTGTTAAGCAGCCGCTGCTCCTGCTCGGTGTGGAAGAGAAATATGACATCAAGGTAAACCTCGACGGTGGCGGCTTCACAGGTCAGAGCCAGGCTCTTCGCCTCGCTATCGCTCGCGCACTCGTTAAGGTTAACGCTGAGGACAAGAAGACTCTCAAGGTACAGGGCTTCCTCACACGCGACGCTCGTGAGGTTGAACGTAAGAAGCCGGGTCAGCCGAAGGCACGCCGTCGCTTCCAGTTCAGCAAGCGTTAATATCAAACAGTCTTGGTGTCTTTCTATGCTGCTGCTTGATGCGGTGGCTTAGAATGCTCCGGACAACGTTTAGCATCCAAACTCGCGAGACCGAACATTCGTTACTCGTGGGCTGGTTCAATTCAACTCAAAGGAAAGTAAACAATTTTAACAAACAAAGAAAATGTCAAGAACTAATTTTGACCAGTTGTTAGAGGCAGGCTGTCACTTTGGCCACCTCCGTCGTAAGTGGAATCCGGCAATGGCTCCTTATATCTTCATGGAGCGCAATGGTATTCATATCATCGATTTGCACAAGACCGTAGCTAAGGTTGACGAGGCTGCAGAGGCTCTCAAGCAGATCGCAAAGTCAGGCAAGAAGATCCTGTTCGTCGCTACTAAAAAACAAGCTAAGGACGTAGTTGCTGAGAAAGCAGCGAGCGTAAACATGCCTTACGTTATCGAGCGTTGGCCGGGCGGTATGCTCACCAACTTCCCGACAATCCGCAAGGCTGTTAAGAAAATGGCGAACATCGACAAGCTCATGAACGACGGTACATTCTCAAAGCTCTCTAAGCGTGAGCTTCTGCAGGTGACACGTCAGCGCGCTAAGCTGGAGAAGAACCTCGGTTCTATCGCTGACTTGACTCGCCTCCCGAGCGCTTTGTTCGTTGTCGACGTGATGAAGGAGAACATCGCAGTGCGCGAGGCTAACCGCCTCGGTATCCCTGTGTTCGCTATGGTCGACACCAACTCTGACCCACGCAACATCGACTACATCATCCCGGCTAACGACGACGCTAAGGATTCTATCGACGTAGTTCTCTCAGCTTGCTGCGGTGCTATCGCAGAAGGTCTTGAGGAGCGCAAGGTAGAGAAGGCTGACGAGAAGGCTGCTGCTGAGCAGAAGGAGGGCAAGGCTCCTCGCAAGGCTCGCAAGGAAGAGGCTGAGGCTGCTGAGTAAGCAACTATAATACATATAAATCGGAAATTCTTTAATTCGTAAATCAAGATTTTGGAATGGAGAATTTCCGATTTTTAGGTTAAAAAGCAATCAATCATCAATAATTAATAATTAATTAATAACTTAAGAAAAATGGCTGTTTCAATTGAAGACATCAAGAAACTTCGCGCTATGACAGGTGCTGGTCTTGCAGACGTAAAGAAGGCTCTGACAGAGGCAGAAGGTGATTTCGATAAGGCAAAGGACTTGCTCCGTGAGCGTGGACTCGCTATCGCTGCAAAGCGTTCAGACCGCGAGACATCTAACGGTTGCGTACTCGTTAAGAAGGTAGGCAGTTTCGCTGCTATCATTGCTCTCAAGTGTGAGACCGACTTCGTGGCTAACGGTGCTGACTTCATCAAGCTCACATCTGATATCCTCGACGCTGCTATCGCTGCTAAGGCTCAGACTCTCGACGAGGTTAAGGCTTTGGCTCTCGGCGAGTCTGACGTTCAGGCTGCTGTTACAGCACGCTCTGGTATCACTGGCGAGAAGATGGAGCTCGACGGCTACTGCGTACTCGAGGGTGAGAACGTAGAGGTTTACGACCACATGAACAAGCACACTCTCTGCACAATGGTGCAGCTCAACAAGGAGAACGCTGAGGTAGGTCACAAGATCGCTATGCAGGTAGCTGCTATGAAGCCGCTCGCACTCGACGAAAGCTCAATCTCTGAGGATATGAAGAACGAGGAGTTCAAGGTAGCTGTTGAGAAGACTAAGGAAGAGCTCGTAGAGAAGGCAGTGAACGCTGCTCTCCACAAGGCTGGTCTCAACCCGAACCACTTCGACTCTGAGGACCACATCGAGTCTAACCAGGGCAAGGGCTGGATCACAGCAGAGGACGTAGCTAAGTTCCGCGAGATCAAGGAGACTGTAGGCGCTGAGGCTACAGCTAAGCTCAACCCGACAATGATTGAGAACATCGCTAAGGGTCGCGTTGCAAAGTTCCTCAAGGAGGTTTGCCTCGTTAACCAGGAGTTCCAGTTCGGCGACGAAGCTAAGCAGAACGTTGCTGGCTATCTCAAGGCTCAGGACAAGGATCTGAAGATCGTTGCTTACAAGCGCTTCACTCTTGCTGCTGAGTAATTAGAGAAATCAATTACGCATAATTAATATTGGAGCCGTAGAGGGTGAATAGCCTTCTGCGGCTTTTTAATTTTCATTGCTTATGAAGATATTTGCTGTAGGTATGAACTACCTCGAACACAATAAAGAGCTGCATGGTGCGTTATATAAACCAGAGGAGCCCGTTATCTTTACAAAAGCCGACTCGGCACTGCTGAAGGATCACAAGCCCTTCTTCATTCCCGATCACCTCGGACGCATCGACTATGAGACTGAGCTTGTTGTGCGCATTTCGCGCCTCGGCAAGACTATCTCTGAGCGTTTCGCTCCGCGTTATTACGATGCCGTGACGGTGGGCATCGACTTCACCGCACGCGAGTTGCAGAAGAAGTTGCGCGCCGAGGGTAAGCCGTGGGAACTGTGCAAGGGCTTTGATGGTTCGGCTGCGATAGGCGACTGGGTGCCGTTGGAGAAGTTCCGCGACGTGCAGGCAATCCATTTCCACCTCGATATCAACGGCAAGACCGTGCAGGAGGGATGCACCAGCGACATGCTCTACCGTGTAGACGAACTGATAGCGTACATCTCGCAATTCTTCACGCTGAAGACTGGCGACATACTGTTCACAGGTACACCTGCAGGCGTGGGTCCGGTGAACATCGACGACAAGCTGGAGGGTTATCTCGAAGACCGCAAAGTGCTGGAGTTCAGCTGCAAGTAGAACTGCAGGGGAAGTTCTCCCACAGAATACACAGATGTCACGGAAGGGACTGCTAAGATATTCTCCCACAGATGTCACAGATGCACACAGATATAGGAGGGTATGGCATCCCTGCCATGCCCACGCAGCCATCCAAACTTCTGTGAGTTCTGTGAATTCCGTGGGTGTACTTACACCAAACATCTGTGTTCATCCGTGAAATCCGTGGGAGTATAAACGTTCTTGTAGAACATACGGCACTATCCGTTGGATAACGCGGTTCCTAACACTTGTGGAAACAAATAAAGAAAAGACATGAAATTACGCCATACCATATTAATGCTGCTGACAGTCTGCGCGGTGCTACCCGCAAGTGCCCAGCAGTTTTTCCACTTCACAGCCGATGAGCTGCGTGTCGATACCTTGTACGCACCGCAGTTCACACACGTCACGCCTCTGCCCGAAGCGTGGCGCGACTCCGTGTACACCGTCAGCGTTGTCTATCCTGAGTATGCGGATATGCGAGCTACGGATGTGGCGAACTACAAGCGCATCGAGAGCGAGCTGCCCGACGCAGAGCCACGTGTGGAGACCCACGTGACGTACGACCGCAAGCGAGCGTCGCTCCTCACCACCGTCAACCCCGTGGTGTACCGCGACGGACGCTACAGGCAGCTCGTGAGTTTCATGTTGCGCTGCGAGGCACGTGCCAAGGACGACGTGCACCGCAAGGCGGCGTTTAGCGCAGGAGCCGTGCGTGCCGATGCTCAGGTGAACGTGTGGGACACGCTGCCTGCAGCGAAACGCTATGCTCGGCAGAGCGTGCTGCGCGAGGGACGTTGGGCGAAGATAAGTGTGGCAGAGTCGGGCATTCATCAGCTCACCTCGGCACTCGTGCGCCAGGCGGGTTTCACCGACATTAATAAGGTGAAGATATATGGATATGGCGGAAATCTAATCAACGAGACACTCGAAGCGAAAGACCTCGTGGAGCAGGACGACCTGAAGGAAGTGCCCACCTGCGAGGTGGATGGCAAGCGACTCTTCTACGCTCGCGGTCCAGTGTCGTGGGAGACCGAAACTGCCGAACGCCGAACGCGCAACTACTACTCAAACTATGGCTATTACTTCCTCACCGAGGACACATCGTCTGAGCCTGCGAAGGTAGACTACGACACGTTTGTCGCTTCGTTCTACCCCTCACCCGACTTCTATCACGACCTGCACGAGCAGGACGGCTACTCATGGTACAAGGGTGGACGCAACTTTTTCAGTGCGCAGCAGGTATCGCAAGGCTCATACACGACTGTCGACATCCCTGAGAACCCCAACGCTACGAAGGGCAATCTCTACGTTGTGGTAACGTCGAGCAACTACTGCAAGGTGCAAGTGGAGTACAACGACTCCATCGTGGGCACGTTGCAGACCTCTAACTCCAACAATAGTTACATCTACGGCTGTGAGAGTCGTGGCACCTACCGCGTACCAGCTGTGAAGGGGACGGCGAAGGTGAAACTCTCGGTGCTTAGCGGTTCTAATCCGATGCGCCTCGACATGGTGTCGATGGCGTGGAACAAGCCGCGCCCACTGCCCGACCTCAAGACTGCTACCTTCCCCGTACCTAATTACGTGTACAACATAATGAACCAGAACCACCATGCCGACCCACAAGCCGACTTGGTGATTATCATACCTACGTCGCAGAAACTGCTGAAGCAGGCGCAGCGACTGAAGGCGTTCCACGAGCAGCACGACTCGATGACGGTGAACCTTGTGCCTGCCGACGAACTCTATAATGAGTTCTCGAGTGGTACCCCCGATGCTTCGGCGTACCGCCGCTACATGAAGATGCTCTACGACCGTTCCACTGGCGAGAACGACCGTCCGAAGTACTTGTTGCTCTTCGGCGACTGTCTGTGGGACAACCGCATGATTACATCTCACAACACGGGTAAGAGCACCGACGACTATCTCTTGGCGTTCGAGAGCGAGAACTCATACGACCGTCGTGTCTGCTACATCGACGACAGCTTCCATGCTATGCTCGACGACGGCGAAGGTTTGAAACCGATGTATGTCGACAAACTCGACATCGGCGTGGGACGTTTCCCCGTAGTGAGCGATGCGGAGGCGAAGATAATGGTGGACAAGACCATCAACTACGCCGAGAATAGCAACGGCGGTTCGTGGCAGAACACGATAATGTTCATGGGCGATGACGGCGATAGCAATCTGCACATGAAGGATGCCAATCTTGTAGCTAACCAAGTGGCAGCGGCACATCCGCAGTATGTTGTGAAGAAGGTGATGTGGGATGCCTACAAGATGCAGGCTGGTGCCGCGGGCAATAGCTATCCCGAGGTGACGAACGTCGTAAAGAAGCAACAGCAGCAGGGCGCACTCATCATGGATTATGCAGGACACGGCTCCGAGATACTTATCTCGCACGAGAAGGTGCTTGGCATAAGCGACTTCGCTGAGTTCACCAATAAGAACATGCCACTATGGGTGACAGCCTCGTGCGATATCATGCCGTTCGACAACGGTGAGGCTACTATCGGCGAGACGGCACTGCTCAACTCTAAGGGCGGAGCAATGGCGTTCTATGGTACCACGCGCACCGTGTATGCTTCGTACAACACCACGCTCAACTCGGCGTTTATGAAACATGTACTCACCTACGAGGCTGACGGCAAACCGATAGCCCTCGGCGAGGCTGTGCGCCGTGCGAAGAACGAAATGAACGGAAAAAGTCTGGCAGAAAACTCGCTGCAGTACTCGTTGCTCGGCGACCCTGCACTACGTCTGCATCTGCCTACAGCGCACATCATTATCGACTCTATCAACGGGGTCGACCTGACAAAGGCGAACGCTGAGGTGGCGATGAAGGCAGGTTCGCTCGTCACCATAGCCGGACACGTGGAGAACAACGACGACTTCAACGGCATCGTATCGCTCACGGTGCGCGACAATCTCGAGACTATCACCTGCCATCTAAATCAGCCTAAGGAGGCTGACGAGGCGTTCGAGTACACCGACCGCACGAAGACAATCTTCTCGGGCGACGACCGCATCACTAACGGACGCTTCTCAATGACGTTCGCAGTGCCGAAGGATATCAACTATTCCAATCAGTCGGGACTCATCAACGCCTTCGCCATCAACGACGACCACACGCTCACGGCGCATGGCTACAGCGAGCGTTTCATAGTGGGCGGCAGCGACATAGCACAGAACGACTCCGTCGGTCCGTCCATCTATTGCTACCTCAACTCGCCATCGTTCAGCAACGGCGACCGCGTGAACCCTACGCCTTACTTCGTGGCGGAGGTGAAGGATAAGGACGGCATTAACGCCTCGGGAGCTGGTATCGGACACGACATGCAGCTCATCATCGACGGCAAGATGGAGATGACCTACTCGCTCAACGACAACTTCCAGTACGACTTCGGTTCGTACACCTCCGGCTCCACATATTATAATATACCGCAACTGGAGGTGGGACCGCACAAACTGCAGTTCCGTGCGTGGGACATTCTGAACAACTACTCCACAGCCGAGCTTACGTTCCACGTCGTTCAGAGTCAGAAGCCGTCGTTCTCGATAGGTTGTACCAATAACCCTGCGCGCGAGCAGACGACATTCATCATCAGTCACGACCGTACGGGCGCAGAACTTGGTGTCATCATCGACGTGTTCGACGTGAGCGGACGCCTCCTCTGGCGACATGAGGAGAACGGTGTGAGTGCTACAAGTACCTATACCGTGCCCTGGGATCTGACTATCGATGGCGGTTCGCGCTTGCAGACCGGAGTGTATCTCTACCGCGTTCACCTCACCTCTGAAGGCTCCACACGCATATCGAAAGCCAAGAAACTTATCGTTGTAGGCAATAATTAAGCAGTTCGGGCGTTTATAATAACGGGCGCGTCGGTCGTTACGTACAACGCAGTACGCCCGAAATATAATAATAACAAAGAAGATGAAACTAACACAGAAGTTGGCGGCGCTACTCTTCGCCGCACTCATTACGCTGCCTGCAGCCGCTCAGGAGAAGCAGGATATGTTCCGACCGGAGACCTCGTCGGTGACTTCGCAGTCGATAGCACCTGACGCACGCGCCGGCGGTATGGGCGACATCGGTGCGGCTACAGACCCCGACGTAGTGTCGCAGTACTGGAACCCGGCGAAGTATCCGTTCACCATCTCGCGCGCCGGCGTGTCGCTCAACTACACCCCGTGGTTGCGCCGCATCGTGAGCGACATAGATCTTGCCTATCTCGCAGGCTACTATCGCATCGGCGACTACTCTGCCGTATCGGCATCATTACGCTACTTCTCGCTCGGTGAGGTGTACACCAATACGGGTGCTACAGACGACAACTCGATGACCATCAATCCGTATGAGATGTCGCTCGACGTGGCTTACTCTATCATGCTCAGCGAGAAGTTCTCTATCGCTGCTGCTGTGCGCTGGATCTACTCCGACCTTACCTACGACTATACGTCGGACACGTCGCCAGGCTCGGCATTCGCCGTAGACCTCGCAGCCTACTACCAGAATTATATCAACATCGGACAGCGCGAGTGTCAGCTCGGTTTTGGTCTGAATATGTCGAACATCGGTTCTAAAATCAACTTCGGTGGCACCGACGAGTCGGAGTTTATCCCTGCCAACCTGCGTCTCGGTGCGTCGCTGATGATTCCGCTCGACGAGTACAACCGCATCACCATCGCTGCCGATGCCAACAAGCCGCTCGTGCCCACCATGCCGGTGAAGAACGATGGCGAGACAAACGAGGAGTTCGAGCAGCGCAAGCGTAAGGACTACTACGACCTCTCGTCAATCAGTGGTGTGTTCAAGAGCTTCGGCGACGCACCTGGCGGATTTAAGGAGGAGATGCAGGAGATACGCTGGAGCCTTGGTGCCGAGTACGTCTACAACGATAAGTTCTCGGTGCGCGCCGGCTACCACCATGAGTCGGAGAACAAGGGTAACCGCAAGTACTTCACCGTGGGCGCAGGCTTCCGCATGAGCGTCTTCTCGCTCGATGCCGGCTACGTCATCGCCACCGCAAAGTCGAACCCGCTCGATCAGACGCTGCGCTTCTCGCTGTCGTTCGATATGGACGGAATAAAGGATCTCTTCAAGCGTAGATAATATGAAGATAAGAACCGGATTAGGATATGATGTCCACAAACTGGTGGAGGGTCGCGAGCTGTGGCTCGGCGGCATCCGCCTCGACTACGAACTCGGCTTGCTCGGACATAGCGACGCCGACGTGCTCATCCACGCCATCTGCGACGCCCTGCTCGGCGCCGCCAACATGCGCGACATAGGCTACCACTTCCCCGATACGGCTGCCGAGACGCTCAACGTCGATAGTAAGATACTGTTGCGCAAGACCGTCGACCTCATCGCTACCAAGGGCTACCGCATCGGTAACGTAGACGCTACGGTGTGTGCCGAGCGTCCGAAGCTCAACCCGCACATACCCGAGATGCAACGCTGCCTCTCCGACGTGATGCAGACCGACATCGACAACGTGTCAATCAAGGCAACAACTACAGAGAAGCTTGGCTTCACCGGTCGTATGGAGGGCATCTCCGCCTACGCCACCGTGCTCATCGAAAAGGACTAACTTTAGGAGGGTATGGCATCCCTGCCATACCCACGCAGCCTTCTTGCTGCGATTTTCTCCCACAGATTTCACAGATTTGCACAGAACCTTCTCGCTGTGATTTCCTCCCACAGATTTCACAGATCTGCACAGAACCTTCTTGTAGAGAAGGGTCTCCCACAGATAGCACGGATTTACACAGATGTAGGAGGGTATGGCATCCTGCCGTACC
>ERZ773177.481-NODE-481-length-29966-cov-29.77_pt1 | contig 29966 bp, 20 predicted proteins | sample MGYA00580534_ERZ773177 | MGnify/ENA primary metagenome ERZ773177 (study PRJEB29015, sample SAMEA2737872) | human gut metagenome | biome: human gut; feature: human-associated habitat; material: faeces | place: China | collected 2012 ...
TTGAGAGAATCCAGAGGTACATATCACTATCAAGAAGAAACTCAATGTTCTTTGGTTCGCACGAAGGAGCAAGCCGGGCGGCTATCCTATATTCCATCGCCATCTCATGCAGGCTGAATGGCATTAATCTATTTGAATACATATGCGACGTAATAGAAAAGACTGCAGAATGGCAACCCAATACCCCATTGGAAAAATATAGAAACTTACTTCCTGACCGATGGAAAAAGCAGTAACAGCATTAGTTTAATCAGCTGTTACTGCTTTTTTGAATTATGCAAGGTATAAACGCGGAGCCGCTTACCCAAAAGTGGTAATAGGTGGCAATAAGGTGACAATAAAAGCACCCCTTATTACCACCCGTTATTCATTAATAATCAAAGAGTTAAGTATAAGTGTGACAAATGTGACATTAAGTTAGAGAAAATAATACACATGTAATGCTACAGAATACTGATATAGCTCAGTCAGCTAACTCAAGTAGCTCAATCAGCTAACTCAAGTGGCTCTGTCAGCTGACTCAAGTGGCTCAATCTGCTAACTCAAGTGGCTCTATCAGCTAACTCAAGTGGCTCTATCAGCAGATGCAGATAGCTCTATAAGCTGACGCAAGTGGCTCTGTCAGCTTACACAAGCAGTTCAGTAAGCTGACACAGCCGTATCTGTAGGCAAACGGAAGCACTTCATTTATCTACCTTTTAACCTTCATGTATTCCGTAGGGGTCATACCATACTCCTTGGAGAAGCATTTGGAGAAATAGCTGCTGTTGGAGAAACCAACGGTATACATCACCTCGGAAACACTGAACTTACCCTGGCTCAGGAGCTCGGCAGCACGGCTCATACGCATCTCACGGATATACTCTACAGGCGTACGGCCCGTTATCGCCTTCGTTTTGCGATACAGCTGCTTGCCACCTATACCTATCACATCCTGCAACATCGAAACATTGAAGTCGGAATCAATCATGTGCTTCTCTATCGCCTCATTGATCTCTTCGAGCAGACGCTTGTCTGCCACATCCAACTCGCTGACATCTACTTCCTTCTTTTCCTCTTCAGAAGACTCAGATCGTGCAGGAACTGGTTCTGAGGATGATGACTCAGGCTCAGATTCAGGCGAAGCGGATAATCCAGTGGCAACAGTTGATGGCTCCTCTGGCATCTTCACATTCAGGTAGCGGACCATCAGAGCAGTCACCTCATCAAATGAATGATGAGCCACGGCAGCCTTCAAATCTTCCGTCAGACGGTTGAAGAAGTCCATACGCATCTGTACCTGCTCCAACACCTCAGCCTTCTGCTTCTGGGCATCAGCCAGTTCCTTGCGCAGGAAATACCAGCTTACCAGCCATGCCACAAACACGATGAGTGCCGTGATATAGAAGAGCTTGCACCACAAGGAGAGATACCAAGGCGGCAGGACGGAGATGTCGAGCGAATAAACCTCGGCAGCTATCTTGCCTTCACCATCCACGGCATGAACCGTAAGATGATAATCGCCATAAGACAAACCATTATAGGTGATATCGATATTGCCGGAGTTCAGATAATGCCAGTCGTGGTCGCTGCCTTCGAGTTTGTAAGCATAAACGGCTGAAGGATGATCAGCAAAAGGAAGGTCGGTGAGCTGCAGGGTGAAGTTGTTCTCATCACTCTTCAGTTCCAGGATTTCTCCACGCTCCTCACGAGCCTCTCCGTTCACGATGATTCCAGCCAGCATCAGGCGGGCAAACTGCTTAGGCTTCTGTGCTACATCGGAACTGATTGCCACATAGCCGTCATTGCCGCCCATCATTACCTCATGAGTCTGTCTGCTGTAACAGATGTTGAGCGGCACAACAGAAGGAATCATGAAACGCTGGCTCTCGCCCTGTGGATTGATTACGCAGCATTCATTGCCCGATACCACCCATATCTTGCCTTCCACATCGCACATGGTACTTACCTTACCACCAATCTGCCATGTCTTGGAAGAAAAGTTGCTACCCAGCACAGAACCGGCTGCATAATAACAGGTTACCGAATTGTTATCACCCATCCAGATATTGCCTTTGCTGTCTGCCATCAGATAGTTGACAACATCTGAGTTAGCTACCTGCACCACCTTCATATCGTTCGGATTGATGCAGTCGAGACGGGTATAGGTAGAAACCCAAATCCTACCCTTTCCATCCATCACCATCTGACCTACATGCAGACCAGAGAGCGCATTCTTTCCCTTGTCCGAGTAATGCCAGTCGGCTATGGTCTTGCCGCTCAGAAGCGCCGTCTTATCCATCACGAAGACACCGCCCTGATAAGAACCCATCCATATCCTGCCCTTCTTGTCCTGGAGAATATCGTAAGCCCAGGCAGTAGAATACTTGCCACTCTTATCGTAGACGATGAAGTTGCGCATCTGACGGGAACTGCGGTCATAGAAGTTGATGCCATGGTCGGTACAGATCCATACATCGCCGTCATGGTCTTCATAAATCTTGCGTACACGGTTATGACTCAGCGGGAAGGCAGAGCTGTTCTGCTTGTACCATGCCACATTCTGATAGCCATCAGCATTCCGGGTGAAATGAATCAGGCCATTGGTACCGCCCATCCACCATTCGCCGTTACGGGTCTGGAGCATGGCATGGAGACAGTTGCCCTCACCCGACATCGTAATCTTATCGAGCGATACATAGCGGTAATAGGTATGGGTAGTGAGACGGGAGAGTCCATTGTCAGTACCCACCCATACATTCTGCCATTTATCTACAAAGCAAGCCCAGACGATGTTGTTAGGAATAGAAGCATCATCGCGGGAATCGTGGATATAATGGGTGATGGCATTGGAGAGTGCCATCTGATAGAGTCCGTTATCGGTTCCGATATAGAGATTGCCGGCAGCATCTGTAGAAAGACATTTGATGGAATTGCCGTTCAGAGCTGGAATCTGCGAGAAGTTCCTGAGTTGCAGATCGGCACAATAGAGAGCGCCCTCGGTACCAATCCAGTAGCATCGGCGCTTGGCATCATAGGCGAGCGCATTAACCAGCGGCTGTTCTCCGGCACGGAGCGGAATCAGTCTGCTGCCGAGACGCAGACCAGCAAGCGAACCTACGAGCAAGCCTCGCGGAGTAGAGAGCAAGGCATAGACATCGCCACCGAAGTCAGTCTTACCACCCTTGATATCGAGCACACGGAGTTCCTTCAGCTGCTTGCGCTTCGCCTCATCGGCAAAAGCCTTCATGGCTGGTGTTTCGGCATATTGATAAGATTGCGTATCGAATTTCAAAATGCCGTTTCCGGTAGCCAGATAGAGCATTCTGCCCTCGAAACCGAGCGCATTGACACGCGTATTGCTGAATGTATGTTCCTGAAAATGGCGGTAGCCATGATAACCATCATAGCTGTAAAGACCGTTGTCGGTTCCGAGCCATATCATTCCATCACTGTCCTGGGTAATGGCACAAACGGACTGAGCACCTTCAAGGGAGGTGTTGACGAAACGCTGCGCATGGATGGCGAGCGAAACAAAGAGCATAGCAATTGCCATGCTGATGCGGTTTATAGGTTCTTTTGACTTTTTCATGTGTGCAAATTTACACAATATTCATGATAACGCCAAAAAATATCGGAGAAAATTCATAAAAAAAAGAATCCCCTGGGAAAATAGCCGCTGCTATTCCCAGAGGATCCGATATAAACTATATACTTTATAACCAACCGAAATCGGTCTTTGTCATTTTATATTGCCTGGAGCGTAATCGACTTTTCGATATTTCGCTTGCTGTCTTTTACCTTCAGGATGATGTCGCCCTTCTGCTTGCTGCTCTGTACGATGACAACGAGTTTGCCGGAGAAGAGTTTCATCTGTGGCAGGGTGAACGGTTCGAGCGATGTGGCATCGCCGTTGCAGGCAGCCTTGAAAGTGCCGGCACCACTCACCTCGAAGGTCAGTTCGTCATCGGCAAGCGGACATTCATTGCCGTCCTTATCCTGCAGACTCACGGTGATGAAGGCAAGGTCGTTGCCATCGGCATTCAGAAGCACATTGTGCTCATCGGTGCAGCCTTCTACCATGCAGGCAACAGGCTCATGATCAGGTGTTTCTACGCTGAACTTCATCTGTGCAGGCTCGCCGGCGGTACGCTTCACGTCCTCACCAACCTTATCGCCATACTGGTTGTAGGTAACCACGCGAATCTCACCCGGTTCATACTTCACATTGTTCCAGCGCAGACGGTAGCGGTCGAGGCGGCTTGACTTGTCCTTGCGAACCCTGCCCTGACTCTTGCCGTTGACGAAGAGCTCGCCTTCCACACCATCGGTGTAGCAATATACAGGGGTAACCTGTCCTTCCCTGCCCTTCCAGTTCCAGTGAGGAAGAAGATGGGTGGTATGCTGCTGCTCGTTCCAGCGGGCACGATACATATAGTAGCGGTCCTTTGGAAGTCCGGCAAGGTCACAGATGCCGAAGTAGCTGCTGCGGCTTGGCCAGTAGGTATCGTATGGAGTAGGCTCGCCCAGATAGTCGTAACCGGTCCATACAAACTCACCGATTACCCAACTGTAGTCATCCTGCATCTTCCAGTCATCATCAGGAAGATTGCTCCAGGAACAGTATTCGGTATCATAGCTTGAGCACTGACCATCAGGATAGGTAGCCTTATCACTTACCACTACCGGGAACTTGTATACGCCACGGGAGCTGACCGTAGAGGCGGTTTCTGAACCGAGGAGGAAACCCTGAGGCAACTGCTCAATATTCTTATAATATTTATGTACGCGATAGTTGAAGCCCGGTACATCCATTACCTGGGCAAAGCCGCTCTTCAAGGCATCTTCTGCCCTATCCATGCCCTGGGTAACAGGGCGGGAAGGGTCATACTGATGACAGATATCCTGCAGATGTTTGGCAATCTGCACACCCTCCTGGCTCCACTGCTCAGGAATCTCGTTACCGATGCTCCACATGATGATGCTAGGATGGTTGCGGTGGTGCTTCACCAGATTGGTCATATCCCTGTCGCTCCATTCCTTGAAGAACTTGGCATAGCCATTCTTGCACTTAGGATAAATCCACATATCGAAACTCTCAGCCATCACCATCATACCGAGGGAATCGCAGAGTTCCATCTGCATGGTAGAAGGCATGTTGTGGGCAGTACGGATAGCGTCGCAACCCATCTGCTTCATCATCTTGATCTGACGGATAAGGGCCGCCTTATTCTCTGCTGCGCCCAATGGACCGAGGTCGTGGTGCAGGCAGACACCCTTGATTTTGCGGGTAACGCCATTGAGCTGGAAACCATTATTCTTGGATACGGCAATGGTGCGGATACCGGTCTTCAGGGTCTGCACATCAGCTACCTTCTTTCCTTCATATCGGGTAAGCTTTACCTGATAGAGATAAGGAGATTCCGGAGACCAGAGCTGAGGATTCGCTACCTTCAGAGTAGTCTTGATTTCAGGATTGGCACCTGTGACGGTCTGCTCGGCAACCTTCTTGCCAGCCTCATCCAACAGGGTTATGACGGTCTTGCCCGACTTACCAGTCTTCCCTTCCAGCAGCGCATTTACTTCTACTTCAGCTTCCTGCTTATCAGCCTTCAGGGTACGGACGAAGGTATCCCAGGTAGAGAAGTTTTCGTTGCCATAGAGTTCTACGGAAACCGGACGGTAAAGACCGCCTCCCGGATACCATCGGCTGCTCTCCTCTACATTATTAAGATGTACCTCGATGAGATTACTCTTACCAAACTGGATGAAAGGTGTGATGTCGATGCGGAAGGCATTGTAGCCGTAAGCCCACTTGCCTGCCTCCTTGCCATTCACCTTAACGACAGGCTGGCTCATGGCACCGTCGAAGACGAGTACGGCACGCTTATAGCCCTTAGGAGCCGTCCAGTTCATCTTATACATACCCTCACCTATCCAAGGCAGCGCACCAGAACGTCCCGACTTCTCGGTCTTTTCGGTTTCGCCATTCTGCTCGATGGCCACCATCTGCAGGTCCCATTTCTTATCAAAAGGACCCGAGATAGCCCAATCGTGCGGAACAGCTACCTGCTGCCACGCCTTGCCATCACGGGAGAAGTCCCATGAAGGTAGGTTGATAACCTTTCTGCTCTGCGCCTGGCACAGCGTAGTGAGTGCCAGGGCAAGAGTCATGAAAGTAATGCTTCTCTTGATCATATTGCTATTTAATAATTTTATATGCATCGAATACGGCAGTTGGTTTGCCGCTGTTGTCGAAGGCTCCCTTGGTATATGCCTCCCAACCCAGAGTGACATAGTTGGCTGGCTTCCAGTTGTTGTAAACTTCCGGTTCCCAATAGAAGATACCCTCGCAGGTAGAGATTGCCTTGCAGCCATCCACCATCTTCTTCATCATTGGCGCAGCCTGGTCAGAGCCCCACCACATACCGATTTCAGAGATGATGACGTCCTTGCCATACTTGGAAGAAAGAGTCTGGATGTTAGAGAGACAACTCTCTGCATAACCCTGCCAGTTATCATCTTCAGGATAAAGAGACAGTCCGATGACATCCCATTTTCCACCATTTTCTTTCAACTTATCGTAGAGCCAGGTAAGTCCACCGAGGTCCTGTCCTTTATCTACATGCACGATGACTTTTGCCTTAGGATAAACTTCCTTTACAGCATCATAACCGGCGTTGATATAAGCTGCAAAATTGGCTGCATTCTTAGATACCTCACCGGTTACAGCCTCATCGCTATTCCAGAGCATACCGTCGCGGGTTTCATTACCCACCTGTACCCACTCTACGTTGGTTACACCTCTATCCTTCAAGGCTTTCAATACATCCTTGGTATGATCAGCCACAGCCTGTTTCATTTGTTCGGCAGTATAGCCCTGCCATGCAGCAGGAACTTTCTGGTTGCCCGGGTCAGCCCAGGTATCAGAATAGTGGAAGTCAATCATCAGACGGAAGCCGAGCTGCTGAGCACGCCAAGCCTTGGTGATGACATCATTCTTGCCACACCAGCCACCTTCCGGATTTACCCAGACACGCAGACGGATGGAATTGGTTCCCTCTTCGCGAAGGAGCTTCATGCATTCTGTAGCCTTGCCATTCTGATTATAGAATTTCACACCATCCTTCTCCATCTCGGTGAGCCAACTTACATCGGCGCCCTTGGCAAAACCGCTCATATCGTATGTCTTCTCCTTTTCAGAAGTGGTATTATCATCATTGCTGCAACTCGTGCCCGTGATAGAAAACAAGAGTGCTGTAGCCAGCAATATGGCTTTTCCAAATATATTCTTCATTGCTATTTTTCTTATTAATTATTTATATTGCCATGTCATGGTGTTGAGGTCAGCGGTAACGGTAACTTCACCACCAGTTACATCATCCTTGAACCAAGGATTCCACTTGTCGTCTGCCGTAGAAAGATTAAACATCTTATCATTACTTGGCTCGCAACCATACCATGTTTGCTTGTCATCCTTGTTGGCTCCTACATAGATAAACATAAATCCTTCCCAAGCTGTTGGCTTGTATGTGCAGGTATAAACGCCATCGCTCACCTTATTCATCACAGCAAGAAGAGTGTTGCCATCCTTACTGAACATGCAGAGGGTATTGCTTGCCTCTGGCTCCGGAGAAGTCTGATCGCCCTCAACGATGCTGTATTCCAACTGGCTGTGCTCACCAACCTTCACGGTTACGGTATAAGTACCAGCCTTGGCAATATTCACGCTACCAGCGTTCTCTGAGTCAGTCATCTTGCCATCAGCCAAAGTATAGTTCAATGTCTTCTCAACGGCTGCAGCATCTTCTGTACCAGTAGCCTTGCTGTACTCTGCACCTGTAGCTACAATGCTGACTGGAGTATTATCGGCTGTGGTTGTAATCACCTTGGTCCAAGCATAGTTAGGAGCATCATAGGTCATATCTTCACCATTCAACTGCATCGACTTGATGTAAGTTGGCTTAAGTTCCTTAGCTTTTGTATCAAGAACTGTATAATAAATACCTGTCTGACCTGGGAACCAGATGTTCCATGCAGACTCAGTATTATCCATTTCGTACACATGACCATCTTGTCCTACATTACCCCAAATGGTACCATCATTTTCCTTACCCCAGATATGGAACCAAGAAGAGGCATTCATATAGCCAGAATAAACTCCATCAGAATTAGGAGAATAGAGTTTGGTCAGAACTTGATCCTTTTTCTCATTCAGGATATTGATGTAGCTCATATCAATGAGGTATGGAGTAACCTTTACCTGGCAGACATTGCTGTAAGCGGCATCAAGATTGCTACCCATCTGACTCTTGATACGGAAATAAAGAGGTGAGCTCACATCAGGAGACAAGCCGAGATCCTTGGCTGCAGCATTGAGGTCTGCACCGGTGAAAGCCTTGGAAAGGTCGGTTACGGTGTATTCCTTTTCGGAAGCAAAGTTCTCTGAGGCTGATACCTGCAGATAAGTTTTCAACACTCCACTGCCCGCAGGCTTGGTCTCGTCGCTAGAAAGCAAGGTAGGATTCTGCCAAGCCAACGAGAGGACAACGTCCTTACTGTTATCTACAGACAGCTCAACATCGGATGCCGATGCCATCAGATCGGATGCCTTGAAGCCATCCAGATATATCTTGTCGCCACTCTCGTCGCAACTCACCAGGGCGGTGAGTGCGCAGAGAAGCATCATCAGGTTTCTAAATATCTTTTTCATTGTTATTTGCATTGTAATTTAACATTCAACACTCAACATTCAACATTGAGTTAATAGTTGTCGTTATGAAGATTTGGATTGGCGGTAAGCTCGGTGTTAGGGATTGGATAGATGTTGTACTTGCTATCCACTGCCTGTCCGTCGTGGACACCACCCTTCCACTGCCAGATGTACTTATTAGTAGTAAACTGACCATAGCGAATCAGGTCGGTACGGCGATAACCTTCATGATAGAGCTCACGGGCACGCTCATCGAGAATGAACTGGAGGAAGGCATCGTCATCAGCAAAGTTGCTTGCCCATACTTGTCCTCTAGGATTTCCATTTTCATCTTTTCCATATGCACGCTCGCGGAGAAGGTTAATCCAATAGATAGCACCCTGCTTGCGGGAAGCAATCACGGTTGGATCAGTGGCATCACTACCACCAGCCCAGTTATCCCAGTCATTATGCAGACGAACTACGCACTCGGCATACATCAGATAAACATCTGCCAAACGGAAGAGAGGGAAATCGGTTTCTACACCTGCATCGGCAGTATTGGATGCCGTAGTACCATCATCCTTCAGGTTGCTCCACTTCTCAGAAAGATAGCCGGCGGTTTCTGTAGTCATGCTGGAAATATCCTTGCTCTGACCATTGGTGAAGAACTTGCAGCGCTTGTCGCCATTGCCATCAATATCGATCTGGGTAAACTTATCCACGAACTCAGGACGAAGACGGAATTCACTCCAGCCGGCAGTTACACCATAATCGGCTACATTCTGGTTGGCATTCGACATACTTACCTGTCCACAAACCAGATAAGTAGATGAGCCCCAGCTTACAGTATGCTCTGCACTTACCGGCAAGGCGAAGATAATTTCGTTGGTACGCTTGTCGTTATCAGCATTGAAGAGTTTGCTGTAATTATCTTCCAGGGAGTAGCCCATGCTCATCACCTTATCGCAAGCATCCTTGCACTCAGCATATTTGGCAACGCCGGTATAAACCTCGCTGTTCAGATAAAGCTTGGCAAGCAAGGTATAGGCAGCACCCTGAGAAGCCTGACCGTAAGGACAGGTGGATGCTGGAAGCATATCACCTACACAATCCTTCAACTCGCTCTCGATATAATCGAATGTCTGCTGAGGAGTATAACGAGGAGGAATGTAGCTACCCACAGGGTCGTTCTCTGTCACCATCGGAATGTTGCGATAGAAATCGAGCGCATGGTAATAGAACAGAGCGCGCATAAAACGGACTTCTGCCTTATACTCCTTCATCTTCTCTGCATCAGCACCTGAGAAACTGGCACTGTTGGCATTGCGCAGGAACTCGTTGCAGAGGGCAATGTTGTAGTAGATACGATAATACATATCTGATACCCAGGCATCGTTAGCATCCCAAGAGAGATAGGTAAGCCCCGTAGTCTGCTCACCTGTCAGCCAGGTAGAGGCAAATTCATCGGTACCACACTCCTGCATATTGATAAACATACGCATGTAGTCGAAACCTGCTCCTTTATTCAATACGGAAGACATATCCTTATTATCGCCGCCCTTGCCCTGACCACTGGTTACCATGGCAGCGTAAATCTTACCCAGCACAGCCTCATAATTGGCAAGCGAGGTATAAACATCCTTAGAGGTTGTCTCTGTATGAGGATATTGGTCGAGATCGGAAACACAGCTGGTTGTGCCTGTCAGCACCGCTGTTCCCATCATCATACTATATAATATATTCTTAAGTTTCATTGTTATCTGTTTTGATTGTTAGAACTGAAGTCCGAGGCTTACTGAGTAAGTGCGAGGACGTGGATAGAATGAGTTGTCCATTCCGTTTGGCACCTCAGGATCTGTACCTGAGTAACCGGTGATGGTGAATACATTCTGTACCATCGCAGATACGGTAAGTGAAGCCCACTTGTTGATCTTGCCTACGTTATAGCTCAAGCTCAGGTTGTCGAGCTTCAGGAACGAAGCATTCTCTACGTAGTAATCAGAGAGATACTGACGGGTCTTGAAACCTGTCTTCAGAAAACTGGTGTTGAGGTTGTTGAGCTGTGAGTTGTTGTAGCTTACTGTCTCAAAAGCACCTGTACTCATACCCATTCCGTTGTATACATAGTTGTCAATATTGGCACGGAAACTCATACCGAGTGTCAGCTGCTTGTATCTCAATGATGTGCTCAAGCCCATGATGTACTTAGGGGCTGGAGAATGATAACGGTAGAGATCTGACTCATTGATTTCGCCATCATTGTTGAGATCGGCATAAGCACCCTCGATTGGCTTACCTGTCTTAGAATCATAGAGCTGATGATATACATAGAACATGTATGGCTCATATCCCTCAGAGAGTACCTGGAACTGGTAAGCATCGATAGATGGACCTACCTTCACGTTAGTCTGGCTTCCACCCTTTGTCAATGAAAGGTTCTTCACCTTCATGTTCTGCCAGGTAAAGTTGTAGCTCAGATTCCACTCCCAATCCTTGGTCTGGATAGGGGTTGCATTCAGAGAAACCTCGATACCCTTGCTGTCCACATTACCTACGTTGGTAAGGATAGTCTTTGAGAAGTTGGTACCTGCTGCAGTTGGTACTGATGCCAACAGGTCCTTGGTCTTACGGGTATAGAAATCGATGGCACCACCGATACGGCCATCCAGAAATCCGAAATCAAGACCGAAGTTCCAGGAGGTTGTAGTCTCCCACTTCAAGTCTGATACGTATGCCTCAGGACGGTAAGTATTGATATACTGTCCGTTGATGAAAGCCTCGGCACCTGTCACACTGTAGGTATAAACCGGCAGATAGTTGTAGTTGCCGATACCTTCCTGCTGACCGGTAACACCATAGCTGGCACGGAGTTTCAAGTTAGAAAGTACCTTCTGGTTCTTCAACCAAGGCTCTTCAGTCAAAGTCCAGCCCAAAGCAACAGATGGGAAAGTACCCCAACGGGTATCCTTAGAGAAACGGGAAGATGCGTCTCGACGAACGGTAGCCGTCAGGAGATACTTTCCATCAAATGAATAGTTGATACGTCCGTAATATGACAACATTACATGACGGTAATCTGATGCCTTTACGGTTGACAGGTTTGTGCCTGCCGCACTTTTGGTATAATAAAGAGGTGTAGTACTCTTCCAGTACTGGTAGTCGTAACCGGCTGTCAGATCTACATTACTCTTGATATCTTCGAAATACTTTGCATAGTTGGCATAGAGGGTAAGCAAGCGGTTCTCGTTCTTCTGAGGACCATACTTGTAATCGCTACCGCCCAAAGACTCATCCTTGTTGTAGCTCTGTGCTGCGTAGACAGGAACATAAACGGTTCCGTCGCCCTTGGCATAGTCAGCACCCACGGTAGCATGGAGCTTGAGGTCTGGCAGGAAATGAACCTTGTAATCTACATCCATAGAACCGATGAAGCGGCTCACCTTACTCTTTGAATCATACAGATCCACCAGACCACGAGGGTTTCTTACACCCGCATTCACTGGATAGCCATCAGCATCGAGTGCCTCATTATAGCCACCATACTTGTCGTTACCGGAATAAACCGGGATGGTTGGGTTGAATGTGGCAGCTGCCCATACGGCACCACCATTATTGAATGAGTTGTTATTGAGGGTTCCCTTGGCATTAATGGTCAACTTAAGGTGATCCTGGAAGAAGCTAGGAGTCAATACCACGTTACCTGTCCAGCGCTCTACATTATCCTTGCGAACCAGACCGCTCTGGTTGTAATAGCCTACAGACACGCGGAATGGCAACCACTTGTCGATGCTGCCGCTCACGCTGAGGTTATTGTCTGTACCGAAGGCTGTATGGTAAACCTCATCATTCCAGTCGGTATTAGCAGTACCGAGCAATGACTTTTGGTTATCTGTACCAAACTGGTTGATGACATTCACGAATTCATCACGGCTCAGCATATCTACCATCTGCGCACGGGTCTGCAAACTGTTGGTGGTATTGAAGTTCACCTTTACAGCACCCTGCTGTCCCTTCTTGGTGGTAATGATGATGACACCGTTAGATGCACGGGAACCATAGATGGCTGTAGAAGAAGCATCCTTCAATACAGTCATGCTCTCGATATCAGAAGGGTTGATCATGCTGAGGAAGTTGCTGCTGTTACCAGAGATACCACCCTGCTCCAATGGCACGCCATCGAGCACGATAAGAGGGTCGTTGCTGGCATTCAGAGAGGCACCACCACGCACACGGATGGTACTACCGGCAGAGGCAGAACCACTGTTGGACATAATCTGTACACCCGAAACCTTACCGTTGATCAACTGTTCTGGAGAAGAAACGAGACCTTTGTTAAAGTCCTTCGATTTCACGGTAGCTACGGAACCTGTCAGGTCACTCTTTCTTGCCGTACCATATCCGATGACCACGACATCAGCCAGCGCCTTGCTGTCAGATTCGAGTTTCACCTTCATATTGTCTGAGATAGAAAGTACCTTATCAATATAACCGATATAAGATACCTTGATCTTCTTGGCTGAAGAAGATACCTGAAGACTGAAGTTACCGTCAAAATCAGTAACTGTACCGCCCTTTTCGCCTTCCACCATGACAGTGGCGCCAATCAGAGCCTCACCATTCTGCGCATCAGTCACCTCACCTTTGATGGTTCTTGTCTGCGCCATGAGTTGCAGACATCCGATGACGAACAATGCCACGAGAAGCAAACTTCTCTTTGCTAAATTCTGGATTGCTTTCATTGTTTTACTTTTAGGTTGCGTTTTACGTTAAAATGCGTTTGCGTTTAAAATTGTTTTCGGTTGCAAAAGTAGGGAAAAGAGAAGAAAACAGCAGATAGATTTAAGACAAAAATAAAGAAAAAACGGACAAAAGCAAATCTTTATCTAGCTTTTGTCCGTTTTGTCATTAAAGAGGCAGGAATCTTTAAATCAGTTCTATACCTTTACTCTTTTACAGGTACGAGTTTAATACCGAAGAGGTTGCATGTATCCTGCTTTGTAATAGTATGAGAACCTGCATCCAATGTTACAGTCATTGTCTTAGCTGTTGAATCAATAACTGCATTTACTTCAGCAGGCTTCTTTCCATCAATTTTGGCGTTCGTCTTGCTATCTGCAGAACTGAAATAAAGGGTCATTGTGACTTTCTTATCAACAGTTACTGAGATATTAGTTGCAGACTCCATCTTTACACAAGTAGAATATGAAGTGCCGTCAATAGTAGCAGTTCCCTTATTTGTAGCATAGTTACCTGAAACTGTTACTATGCTACTTGAAGGCTTAGAATCTGTGAATGTTACCAAAACAGTACCCTCGATAGGAGTTACAGTACTGCCACCTTCTATTGTACCACCGGTAGAGCCACCAGTACTACCACCTTCGCCAGAACCACCAGTCTCGCCACCTCCGGCAGAACCACCATCGCCAGCAGCATTGCTCTCACCGAATACCTTAACAACACCAGAAGTATAAGCGTCAAGAATGCTTGCCAAAGCAGGCCATGGCTGCTGGTGACCATTTGTTACGACTGTTTCATCAGGAATAACAAAATCAATGTCACCATGATTCAAACGACCTGCGCCATAGAAGCCTTCTACAATAGCAGGAACATCTGCAGCCTTATCTGCAGCGTATGCATACATGAGGCTTGAGTTGGTATCGAAGTTGTTGTAAGAAGTACCACCTACCAAAGTCTTTACGCTTGCAGGAACCTGCTCACTTGGATCAGAAACCTCGTAAGCATCAAAGCTTGTATTGTTTTCTGCGTATGTGATATAGCTGAAGTTATCAGGCTTGTTGGCAAATACATTGCCGTACGCCTTAATCAAACCACCTTTCTCACCAGAGAAAGTACCATCACCCTTGGCATCAGTACCCTGCAAAGAGCTCATGATAGGACGCTTGGTTGCATCAAAGTAGTTTGACTCCATGAATATACTTGAACCACTGGTTGCACCAATACCATAAACATCATTGTGCTGATAGTAGTTGTTGTACATGTGAACACTCATGGTACGAACGCGAGCCATACGAGAGTCTGAATGGTCGAACCAGTTGTGATGATAAGTAATCCAGTTTTCACCAGTTTCACTCTTCATACCACACATAGAAGCCTTACCATTATCCCAGAAGCGGTTGTAAGCTACAGTAACATACTTAGAATCGCCCTTGATGTCTACAGTACCGTCACCCTTAGCCTGGTCGGCAGCACTACCCTTTTTACCATAGAAGAGATCCATATTGTGAATCCAAACATGAAAGTTTTTTGTATCAAGAGACATGGCATCATCCAGGCAACGCATGATAGCAAAGTTACGGAACTCTACACTCTCAGCCTCTCTAAGCAAGAAGCCGAAGCCATATACGGTAGCATCATCACCGACACCTTCGAATGTCATATTCATAGTAGCTCCCTTAACCTGCAAACCTTCTGCAGAACTTGAAATGTGATCCAAATCAGAAAGACTAACCTTACCAATGATACGGAATGCGATAGGAGTTTTATCCTTACCTTTAGAATAAGCATCAATAATAGACTGAAGACCCGTAATCGTCTCTGGCTTGCCTGTATCAACTGTTGTAGAAACAGTCTTGGCCGTCTTGGCTGTAATATACAGAACCTTAGCACCAGCCTTCAAAGTACCATCATTATTATAAGCACCTACACCATCATACTTGAAATGAGCAAAGCCCTCACGGTTGTAGCTCTTTACTACCAAGTTAGAAACTGTATTGGCACCAGCAATCTCTGTACCTTCTACATTTACAGGAACAACCTTTACAGAATAAGTACCAGCCTTCAAACCGAGAACATCAGCACGATAGTAAGAAGCATACTGACGAATCAGCTGAGCATCAATCTTCTTGTCATCTACATATACATTATAAGAAGAAGCGCCCTCGAATGGAGCCCACTTCAGGTAAGCAGACTCCTGCCAGCCCTTTGCCTCAGTAATCTGAATCACACCTGCAGGATTGTCAATATCACCACTTTCGCCCTGATCTACTTTCTTTGCGAAACTGATTTTCTGAGCTGAAGCATCATACTCATCATTCTCTGAGCCTGATTTAGGTGCGATGATTGCCTTATCACCTTCGAACTTCACACTTGTCAAGTCTGCAGTATTATAATACTTCACATCACCCGACTTGGTGGTAACATACATCTGGTTCACCTTGCTGTTACGAGCCACGGCATGGGTAATCTTAAATGTCCCTGTCTGAGCCACAGCTGCACTCAAGCTCATCAGGAGGAGTGCCAAAGTAAATACCATTTTCTTCATTTTACGTTCCTCCTTTTTTATTTGATGATTACTTTCTTACCATTAATAATATAAACACCCTTAGATAAACCCTGGAGGGAAGAAGCTACACACTGGCCCTGAAGGGTATAAACCTTACCTTGCAATGCTTTCTTTATATCTTCTACCTGACTGATACCGGTAGTTTGATAAGTGAAAGAAAGGGTTACGAGCGACATATCTGCCTGATCAGATGTATTATCTGAATACTGAAGAACGACATTGTCGCCATCGAAGGTAATCTCTGTGACAGTCTTGTCTATGACTTGACCATCAATCTTAACCGTCTGTTTGCTGCCGGCAAATACTGCCGTAGACAACATTCCAGCCAAGAATAACAAATAAGCTTTTTTCATTTTAATGAATGTTTGTTAGATTTATTTTTTGGTTTGTTTTTGAATTTTACAATGCAAAAGTAGTGAAAAAATAGCTATTATAAAACATCCTGGCGCATTTTTCATACGCAAACGTTTTCATAAGTGTAAAATGGAGTATTATAAAAAAGGGCATAAAAAAAGACTGAATCCTGTTACGAAGATTCAGTCTCATAAAGAAGTGGTACCACCAGGAATCGAACCGGGGACACAAGGATTTTCAGTCCTTTGCTCTACCAACTGAGCTATGGCACCAACTTTCACAAATCGCGATTTATCATTTGCGGGTGCAAAGGTAATACTTTTTTCTGGTTCCTGCAAATTTTTCGGGAAATTTCTTTCAAAAAAAGATAAAAAAGTCTATTTTTGTTGGTGTTGTCCATTATTTAATGTACCTTTGCAGCAGATATCGGGATTTAGCGCAGTTGGTAGCGCACGTCGTTCGGGACGATGAGGTCGCTGGTTCGAGTCCAGTAATCCCGACCAAACAATCATATAGACTTAAAATCCGTAAGCCTATGAAGTTTATAAAGGATTTTTTTTATATCAATTACCATGAACGGCGAGCATTACTCGTAATCCTGACCCTGCTCGTTGTCAGTACCACAATGATTTTCATTGTAGGTTCTAAAGAAACTATGCCCTCAGAAAAGCAACAAGCCCATAACGATAGTATCATCAGGCATGCCACACGGCAACAGCCAGGCTATTATGACGAAGGACTTCAGTCGAGCGAAGTATTCGCCTTTGACCCCAATACGGCAAGCCAATCTGATTTCCAACGGCTGGGACTGGAATCATGGCAAGCCAGAAACATCATCAAATATCGAAATAAAGGAGGTATCTTCAGGACACCTAGAGACTTTGCACGGGTTTACGGACTAACCAAGAAGCAATTCGAAAAACTGCTACCCTTTATCAGAATTGGTAAAGACTACCAGCCGGCTGCCAACTTTTACCCAAGAGAAAGATACAACTACGGCTATCAAGAGACAGCTATAAGAACTAGAGATGAAAGGAAGAAAGATACTACCCAATACAATTATCCACGGAAACTGAAAGAAGGTCAGTATATCAACATCAATTCTGCTGATACGACCGAACTGCAGAAAATTCCCGGCATAGGCTCTTACTATGCCAGAAGCATCATCCGTTACAGAGAGCGGTTAGGCGGTTTCGTTTCCATGAGCCAGATACAAGAAGTGGAAGGCGTGCCCGAGACAGCCCTCCACTATATGAATATTGATGCAAAACATATCCGGAAAATGAATGTCAACCAGCTCAGTTTAGCCGAACTGCGCAAACATCCTTACCTGGACTTTTACCAGGCAAAGGAAATCGTAAACTACCGCAGAACCCATGGTCCGCTGAAAAGTGCTGAAGAGCTGCGTCTCCTCAAAGACTTTCCACCTGCCGAAATAGAAAGAATCAAGCCGTATCTTGCCTACTAGGGGCAAGATAGCCTGTCTGCAAGTTTGCCGGTTTTGCTAAATGACACCAAACTGGTGCAGGAAGATAAGGAAAATACAGATTGGACAGATAAAACGGATGGTGAACAGGAAAACAGGGAAGAGAGTTCCCTTCAGGGTTCCCCAGTTGGTAAACTCATCACGCACAATCTTCTTTGGCACATACCATCCCAGGAACAGACAGGTGATGAATGAACTCAACGGCATGAGCAGCTGGGCAGTAAAGTTGTCACAATTGCTCAGGAAATCCTTGCCGAAGAAACCCAAATCAGGTACGGCACCCTGAGAGAGCGAACAGAATACAGCTATGATGCTGCAAACGATGGTCTCGAACCAGGCTCCCTTGGCACGGCTTATCTTACCCTCCTCATAAATAAAGGCGGTACCTATCTCGTGCATCGAGATGGTAGAAGTCAGGGCTGCCAATACAAGCAAAGCATAGAACAACACCGAAATCACATAACCGACAACCGGCATGTTACCGAAAGCCTGCTGAAATACGTTTGGCAAGGTAATGAAGATGAGCGAAGGACCGCTGTCTGGCTGCACACCTACCGAGAAGGCTGCAGGGAAGATCATCAAACCTGCCAATACGGCGATTACCGTATCAATGGTCACAATCTGAGTAGCCGACTTCAAGAGATTGGTCTGTCTGTTAAAGTAAGAGGCATAAGTACACAGACATGCCGTACCCATACTCAAAGAGAAGAACGCCTGTCCCAGCGCTTCGAGCAACACGTTTTCATCTACCTTAGAGAAATCCGGCTTCAGCAGGAACTCCACTCCCTTCATCGCTCCAGGCAGAGAGCAGGAAGCTATCACAATCACAATCAACAGGAAGAAGAGCATAGGCATCAGAATCTTGGATGCTTTCTCTATACCATTGCGCACACCGCGTACTACCACCATGTGGGTAAGCAGGATAAAGCCTACAGCCCATAAGGTAGGACGGATAGGATCGGCTGAAAAGGTCTGGAAATAGGTCTTCACATACGCTGCGTCGCCATGAACACCGCCCATGATACTGGCATAGAGATACTGCAGGCACCAGCCAGCCACTACGGCATAGAAACCCAGGATAATCATAGAAGTGATGATACCCATCAAGCCCAAAGCACCCCAAGCCTTATGCTTACCCAGATTGGTATAAGCACGGGCTGCATTAGAAGCGGAATGACGACCGATGATGAATTCGCTCATCATGCCAGGCAATCCGAGTAGGATGATACATACCAAATAGATGAGAATGAAGGCGGCGCCACCATTCTGACCTGCCATATAAGGGAAACGCCACACATTACCCAAACCGACTGCCGAGCCGGCTGTGGCAAGAATAACGCCCAACTTACTACCAAAATTTCCTCTTGTTTCCATTATCTAAATCTTTAATGTGTAGTGTTTGTTGTTTTCCGACGAAACGGCAGATGCTACACCTTATTATATATAGTTATATCCGATTACAAATGCTTTATCCGAAGACACCAAACTGGTTCAGGAATACCAGGAAGATGAGGACAGGACAAACGAACTTAATCAGGAAAAGATAAATACCGAAGAGACGGCCCTTCAAGGTTCCCCAGTTAGTAAACTCATCCTGTACGATCTGCTTAGGTACATACCAGCCCAGGAACAGGCAGGTAAGGAATCCTCCCAGAGGAAGGAATATCTGACCCGTAACGAAGTCGAACCAATCGAACAGCGCCTTTCCGAAGAACGAAAGCTTATCTGTTGCACCCAAAGAGAGCGAACAGAAGGCTCCGATGATGGCACAGGAAACCGTAACGATGGTAGCACCCTTCTTGCGGTCTATCTTCAGCTCCTCGTAGAAGAAAGAGGTATTCACCTCATGAAGTGACATCAGCGAGGTCAAGGCAGCTACCGACAGCAATACGTAGAAAAGCAGCGAGATGATCCATCCCAATACAGGTAACGATGCAAACGCCTGATTAAAGACATTCGGCAAAGTGATAAAGATGAGCGAAGGACCACTATCCGGTGATACTCCTACAGAGAAGGCTGCAGGGAAAATCATCAGACCAGCCAATACTGCTACCAGCAAATCGATGATGGAAATCTGCAAAGCACTCTTGAAGAGATTGGTCTGACGGCTGAAGTAAGAGGCATAGGTACAGATACAGCCCATACCGATACTCATAGAATAGAACGACTGACCCAAGGCATTCAGGAACACGTTTCTGTCTACCTTTCCGAAATCAGGCTTCAACAGGAACTCCACGCCCTTACCTGCATCCGGCAACAGACAAGCTGCTACCACAATGATCAAAAGCAGGATGAACAGGAGAGGCATCATCACCTTAGAAGCCTTCTCTATACCGCCGCGCACACCATGAATAATCACGAAATGACAAATCAGGAATATCGCTACCGTCCACATAACCGGACGCACAGGATCAGAAGAAAACTCCTTGAAGTAATTCGCCACAAAGGTAGGGTCACCATGCAGTTCGCCCATGATGCTGGCATAGACATACTGCAGACACCAGCCCGAAACCACCGCATAATAGCCCGTAATCAGGAAACCGGTAAGCACCTCCAGGTAGCCTACCCACTTCCAAGCCGTACCATTAGAGAGTTTGGTATAGGCACGTGCGGTATTTGAGGCACCATGACGGCCGATGATAAACTCAGAAATCATACATGGAATGCCCAACAGGAGCACACTTCCGATGTATACCAGAATAAAGGCTGCGCCACCTTCCTGACCAGCCATATAAGGGAAGCGCCATACGTTACCCAAACCTACGGCGCCACCTGCTGTAGCAAGAATCAATCCAATCTTGCTACCAAAACTTCCTCTATTTGAATCTGTCATTTCTATCTTTCTATTACTAATTTCTTACTTTTTAATTTTTCTTCGTGCAAAATTATAAAATAATTCTGAAATATATGAATTATTTGAAAGCAAAAACACAAATTTAGTAATATTTATGCTATTTAGTCTGTTTTAGGACGCAGAAATGACTTTTTCGATACATTTTCTAACGATATTCAGCCGGCAAGGTATCACGCCACTTCGAGAAAGGATTGCCCAAGAGATGCGAATTGTAGAATCGCTTGTCGCCTGTTACCTCCATACCGATGAAATCGGGTTTCTCGTAGGCTTCGGTCTCGCTAGCCAACTCCACCTCTGCCATGACCAGACCTTCATTATCGCCATAGAACTCATCTACCTCGAAGGTATGACTGCCACTTTTCACCAGATAGCGACGCTTATCGATGACGCCACCCTGACAAAGTTGCAGAAGATGCTGCGCCTCGTCCATCGTTATCTCCTTTTCAAACTCATAGCGGGTCATGCCGCCATTTACCGACTTGCCCTTAATGGTAAGGTAAGCCTTCTCATCCCGTGTGCGAACCCGCACCGTAGCCCCCTCGGCAGGAATATATCCCTGCTGGATATGACTAGAAGAAAAGGCGGCACTTTTATAAGCGTCGCCCTTCTTAACGAGGAATTTTCTTTCTATCTCTAATCCACTCATTGTTTTATACTAATGTTGTTGCATAAATGGCAAAAAGAATACCAAGGACTATCAATCCTATAAATATCCACTTGATTACTTTCTCGCCTTTTGCAGCCTGTTTCTTCTGATAAGCCTCATGTTTGGCTCTTCTTAAGTCTTTATTTCCACTCATAGTCGTATATTTTTTAGATTATTATTGTTGTTCGTCATCATTCGTAGGGAACTCCATCAGGTATGCCTTGATGAAATCATCTATCTTGCCGTCCATCACGCCATCTACATCCGATGTCTGATAGTTGGTACGGTGGTCTTTCACACGACGGTCGTCGAAGACATAACTTCTAATCTGGCTTCCCCACTCTATCTTCTTCTTACCAGCCTCAATCTTAGCCTTAGCCTCCAGACGCTTCTTCATGGCGCGGTCGTAGAGTTGGCTTTTCAAGAGCAACAATGCCTTGGCACGGTTCTTTGGCTGGTCACGGGTCTCGGTGTTCTCGATGAGGATTTCTTCTTCCTCACCGGTATCAGGGTCGGTATACCAATAACGCAGACGGACACCGGATTCCACCTTATTCACATTCTGACCACCGGCACCACTCGAACGGAAGGTATCCCAGGAGAGCTTGGCTGGATCAACATATACCTCGATGGTATCATCTACCAGCGGAGTTACGAAGACACTGGCGAAACTGGTCATTCGCTTGCCCTGGGCATTGAAAGGAGAAACACGCACCAGTCGGTGCACACCATTCTCGCTCTTCAGATAGCCATAAGCGTACTCACCGCCCTCAATGGTCATGGTCACGCTCTTGATACCAGCCTCATCGCCTTCCTGCATATCGGTGATGGTTACCTTGTAGCCATGAGCCTCAGCCCAGCGCATATACATACGCATCAGCATCTGTGCCCAGTCCTGGCTTTCTGTACCACCGGCACCGGAATTAATCTTGAGCACGCAGTCCATCGGATCTTCCTTCTGGCGAAGCATGTTCTTCAACTCCAGGTCTTCTATGGCTTTTATCGCCTTGGCATAATCGGCATCCACCTCTTCCTCGGTCACCATTTCGTCTTTATAGAAGTCGAAGGCAAGCTGCAGTTCATCGGCATAAAGACGTACAGTCTTATAACCGTCGAGCCATTTCTGGATACCTTTCACCTTCTTCATCTGCTCCTGTGCATACTTCGGGTCTTCCCAGAAGTCAGGAGCCTGGGTGCGGAGCTGCTCCTCTTCAAATTCTACTTTCTTCTGGTCTATATTGAGATAGTGATGCAAAGCGTCAGCCCTGTCCATCACATCCTTCAACTGGTCAGCTGTAATCATTAACTCTTAACTATAAACGTTTAACTTTAAACTTTATGATTACTCCTCATACATCTTGTCAATCTCCGCCTTGTAGTTCTTGTTGATGATAGGGCGGCGAATCTTCAAGGTATTGGTCAACTCACCCGACTCCATAGAGAAGTGGTGAGCCAGGAGGGTAATGCGCTTGATCTGCTCATAATAAGCCAGATTTTGCTGGAGAATCTGGATACGGTCCATCAGCATCTTCTGCACCTTCTCGTTAGCACACAAATCTTCACGGCAGGTGAAGGCGATATGATGCTCACGTGCCCAGTCCTCCACGAGACGGAACTCTGGAACGACGAGGGCTGATACGAACTTGCGCTGGTCGGCAATAACAGCTACCTGATCGATGAACTTATCTACCAGAAGCAACGATTCTACCTGCTGCGGAGCGATATACTTACCGTTGGATGTCTTGAACAGGTCCTTGATACGCTCGGTGAGATAAAGCTCGCCGTCCTTCAAGTAGCCGGCATCACCGGTATGGAAGAATCCATCCTTGTCGAATGCCTTGGCGTTGGTGGTATCACGATGATAATATCCCGGAGTGATGGTAGGGCCCTTGAGGAGCACTTCATTATCCTCACCTATCTTTACCTGAATGCAGGAGATAGGGCGACCCACCGAACCCAGACTGCGTTTCTTGTCAGCATGATCGCAAGATACGGTGGCAAGACTCTCGGTCAGACCGTAACCCACCACCATATTGATACCGATGGCATGTACAAACTCCTCTACTTCCGGACTTACATAAGCACCCGCTGTAGGGAAGATATTCGGTTTTTCCAAGCCCAACTGCTTGCGAACCATGCTCAAAACGGTCTTGTTGATAATCTGATATTCCAACTCCAATGTCAGAGGAGGGCGCTTGCAGTTTGCCAGATATTCTATATTCCGCTTCTTTCCTACCGCCAAGGCATGGTAGAAGAGCTTCTTCTGGATAGGACCGGCATCATCCATCTTTGCCTTTACGGCGATATACACCTTCTCCCAGAAACGTGGCACACTACACATACAGGTAGGATGCACCTCTCTCATACTCTCCTGAATTTCATGAGGATAAGTATTGATGATGAGTTCGGCACCTTCGCTCAAGCAGAGATAAGACCAGGCACGTTCAAAGATATGGGTGAATGGAAGGAAATCGATGACGCGGTCCTTGTCTGTAACAGGCACACACTCGTCGTTTGCCTTCAATCCTGCATAATACTGACCATAGGTCAACATCACGCCCTTACTGTCGCCAGTTGTTCCACTGGTATAGAGGATATTAGCCAAGTCATCCATACTTGCCTGCTTGTAGAGTTCCTCTACTTCTGTCTGACGAGGAAGATTCTCACCCAGCTTCAGGAAGTCCTTGAAATAGAGGGCTGCAGGATCATGTGTACTGATGCGCACGCTGGAATCGAAGATGATGATACGCTCCAGAGAAGGACAGAGGGCAAAGATACGGTGAGCCTTGTCATACTGCTCCTGTTCGCCTACAAAGAGGAAGCGAATCTGCGCATCATTAATCATATATTGAATCTGCTGCTCGCTGCTGTTGGCATAGAAAGGCACAGAGGTAACTCTGATACCGTACGCACCGAAGTCGGTGTACAGATAATGCACACAGTTCTGCGAGAAGACAGCGATTTTGTCAAGAGGTTTAGCCCCAAGATTCAGGAGGGCATTGCTCACTTGTTTCACTCTTAAGGAAAAGAGGTTGAATGAAACCGATTGCCACTGGTCGCTGCCAAACTTTCTGAAAGTTAAAGCAGTTTTCTCTCCCCATTTCTTGGCGAGATTATGTACCAGTACCGAAAGATGACTATTAATCTGCATAAGCTTATATTTATATTCTGATGCAAAGATAATAGAATTTGTTAAGAACACAAAATAAAAAGATATTTTTTCCACTTTATCTGCTCTTTTTTTCGTATCTTTGCCCCCAAAACATTAAAAAGGGAGATTATGATGACACAAGAAGAATATGTAAGCGATGCCGTGGATTTGCTGAAAAAGCTCATCGCCACCCCATCTGTAAGCAGAAACGAGAAGGATGCTGCCGACATCATGGAGCAGACTATCCGCAAATATGGTTTCGAACCTCATCGTGAGGCGAACAACATCTGGATTATCGACCCTCATTACGATGAGAGCCGACCTACCCTGCTGCTCAACGCTCACATCGATACTGTGAAGCCTGTGGCTTCATGGACACGCAACCCGTTTTCACCGGATGTAGAAGAGGGTGTACTTTACGGTTTGGGCAGCAACGATTGCGGCGGCGGACTCTGTTCGCTCCTCCAGCTATTCAGAATGCTGACCGCAAAGCCTCAGCAGTATAATCTTATCTATCTGGCATCCGCCGAAGAAGAGGTGTCGGGAAAGGATGGCATTACCCGTGCCCTGCCTTTGCTTCCGCATATCGACCTTGCCATCGTAGGTGAACCTACCGGCATGAACCCGGCTGTTGCCGAAAAGGGACTGATGGTGCTGGATGTGATTGCTCACGGAAAGAGCGGTCATGCTGCCCGCAACGAGGGCGTAAACGCTATCTACGAGGCATTGGATGATATGCGATGGATTCGTGACTATAAGTTTGAGAAGGTAAGCGAGTTTCTGGGCCCTACCAAGATGACGCTTACCGTAGTGAATGCCGGAACCCAGCACAATGTGATTCCGGATAAGTGTACGATGCTTGTGGATATCCGCACCAACGAGTTCTACGACAACGAGGAGGTTTACAAGTTTATCTGCCAGCACCTGAAGAGCGAAGTAAAGGCTCACAGTTTCCGTCTGAAGTCATCCCGCATCGACCCGGCGCATCCTCTTATCAGGAAATGTGTAGCCATGGGCATGAAGCCATTCGGCAGTCCTACCCTCAGCGACCAGGCTCTGATGCACTTCCCTTCCTTCAAGTTGGGACCAGGAGAGTCTTCCCGCTCCCATTCAGCCGATGAATTTATCAAAATAAGCGAAATAGCTGATGCTATCGCCAAATACAAAGAACTCTTAGATGGCGCTGCCATCTAAGAGCTCTGCTCAATTCATCTAAATTATATATATGTTTACCTGCAGAATTACTTCACTACCTGTTCAGTAGAGGCATTCTCGCCATTAATAGGAGTACCGGCAGTACCATCGTTGATAAAGAACTTAGCCTTGAGATATGCCGTAGGAATCTGAACCTTATACCAACCAGTCTTACCATTATGAGAAGCAGATGCATCGTAAGTCATCTTGACTCCTGGCCATGCAGCAGAAGAGGTTGTGCCATTATAGAAGTAGCAATAAACATTCTCCCAGTTGGAAGCATTATCGAAGTAAACATACTCCGGATCAACGATCTCATCTTCATGTACCTTGGTAACAGTAGTGCTGTATGCTCCGTCAACATAGTAGCCGTGGTTGACAAACTCCACGTCAGCAGTTATCTTATTTCCATTACCATCCAAGAAAATGATTTGAGTAGGAGCACTTGTCTCGGTGCCATCATAAGTCCACTTGAAGACATTCTTTCCAGAAACACTCTTACCTACAAGAGGCAACTTTTTATTGATAGCATCATTCCAATCACCAGCATACTTAATTACAGGACTAACCTTGTTATTCCATACATATACGGCTGCTGCCGTATTGGATGTCTCCAAGAAACAGGAGATTTCGTCAGCCTTGCCCAAGGCTGGAACGTAAGCCTTCACTTTCTTGTAAGTTACCGAACCTGTTTCTGTCTTGCCTTCCTTGTCAGTTGCACCCCAAGTGATAGTGACATTCTTACCATAGGCAACATCAGCACCTACAGTAAACTGCTTGGCAGCAGTAAAATCCTGCTTAGCACCATCATTCACCTGAATCCAGGCAGAAACAGCATTCAAAGGAGTAGCAGTCACAGTGAGAGACTCATCAGAGAAGGCTGTGCCATCAGCTGGATTGAAAACAACCTCAGGAGTCAGCACGATAGGACCAGCATTATAGATGACAGCAATACCTGACTCGCCAACATGACCAGAGATTGTAGAAGCATTGACGGTGAAAGCACCACCGCCTACCATATCCTTATAAGTACCAGACTTGAGCCACTTGCCGTCGCCAGCACCATTGGCTACAGTCACGTCACGATCAGAACCACTTCCCAATACGATAATAGCGCCACTCTTACGAACCTGAGCACAAACGCCATTACCTTTTACATAATAGTTTGGCTCGCCAGCACAAACGTTGTGCATGTGGTTTACCTGAGCTACTTCAGCATCTTTGAAGTGAACACTTCCCTTATCACCAAATTTGATATCATTCTTTGCCTTCTGAGCAGGACGGGAGAAATAAAGAGCTGTAGCACCATTATTACCAGCTACAACTGCATAAGCACGGTCGATAACATTCTGGCTTTTATTCTTTGACTCACCACCATCGTTGGCATAAGTATCATGGCTTTCACCCCAATAAACCAACTTTTCTGTCTTTGCTTTTCTCTGATTGAAATTGCCAACAGACTCGTTGATAGAACCACCAGCAAAAGAATTGGCAAAGCCGTTACCATAACCATTATCGGTAATGCTCATGTAGGTTTGATACTCTGGGAAAAGGACATTATCATTACCACCAGTACTGTCAAGGATCTCACCATAGTTGTACATCTCCTGGTCTACCACGTTCTGCATAAAAGAGTCACCCTCAGAAGGCAAACCGATGTGCTTGATAGCATCCCAACGGATACCATCCACGCCACAGGCCTTCAAATCCTGGATGTATTGTTTGATGATGGCTTGCACAGTAGGATTGTTGGTATCGAGGTCCCACATACCAATCATGCCAAATGTCACCTGATGACGGTCGTGCCAGTTACCCACACCAAATCGTTCATGATAAAGACTCACGTCCTTCAAGCGTTCAGCCACGTTAGGATGGTCGGTATGGTTGGCAACAACATCCACAATCACCTTGACACCATACTCATGAGCCTTAGCACAGAGAGCCTTCAGATCAGCTTCAGTACCAAGACCATTACCTATTTTAAAGTCGTATGGACGATAAACATCATACCAGACGGATCCTTTACCTGCTCTTTCGTGAACAGGAGAAGTCTGAACGGCAGTAAAGCCTGCCTTGGCGATATTAGGAATTTCTTCCTGGATATCTGCCAACGTCCAGTCGAAGCAATGAAGGATGACACCATCCTGAATATTGTCTTTAAGACCATATTTGTTGTCTGCAAAGATGTTGGATGCCATGGTGAACAGCATCACCAACATCAGAAGACCATAATTGATTGTCTTTTTCATAATCTGTTATTATTTTCTGATGATTACTTTCTTACCATTGTGAATATAGAGACCAGCCTGAGTAGGCTTCTTGATACGGATACCTGTGATAGAATACCAGGCATCATCGGTTGTCTTCTTCACAGCTGTGATGGTAGTATTCTCTATGGCTGTAACAACCTTACCATTTACATAAACCGTTTCTCCCTGAAGAGTTGAACCTGCTTCGCCATTATTGATGACGAAACAACCTGTAAGGAAAGCAGCAGGAACCTCCAAAGAATAATAGCCTTTCTTGCCGTTATACTCAGTCTCTTCGTCGAGCTGCATCTTCACGCCAGGCCATTCTACAGAAGCCTCAGTTCCGTTATAAATATAGCAATATACATTCTTCAGGTTCTCTATTGTATTATCAAAGAACACCTTTACCTTGCCTGCAGGAGCAGTCTCAATGGTCTTGGTATATTTACCTTCTACATAATATCCATGATTCTTGAATTCCTGATCACCGCCATTCAGTTTCTGCCCACCATCATGAGAAAAAATCACACCAGTAGGAATTTCAGTACCAACTGTATATGTCCATTTAAAGACATTCTTGCCATCTTTAGTTCCCATCAAGGTCATGGCATCTCCAGGCCAAGCAGCAGTAGTAAACTGTTTAACCTTGTCATTCCATGCCCAAATCTTGGCATTGTCATAACTTGTTTCCAAGAACACGGAGATTTCATTTTCCGTTACCACTGGTGTATAGTCTGCCGCAAGTGCTGAAACTGGAGCCATGAAGGTCATGCTCAGCAGCAATACCAGTGTACAAATCAACGTATAAAATTTCTGCATAAACAAAATGTATTAAGTTTGAATTATAAGATTTCGTCGGCAAAAATAAGAATACTTTTTGAAAAGCAGATGAAGAAAAGTTAAATAAATAGCATAAAAAAAAGACAATCGTTTGCACAATTTGCAAGCGATTGCCTTCTATTTTCTGACTTAATAACAGAACTTTCGCATGTGGCTTAAGTACGGGCTGAAGGCCCAAAAGCTCCAGAAGCAGCACGCCCTGAAGGCCCAGAAGCTCCAGAAGCAGCACGCCCTGAAAGGGCAGAAGCTCCAGAAGCAGCACGCCCTGAAAGGGCAGAAGCTCCTAGCCCAGGGCAGCGCCCTGGGTATAATGACAATCAGCAAGACGCCCTGTAAGGGCAAAAGCTTTCAAATACCTGGCAAAAACTTTCAAATACCTGGCAATATACAAAGCTTTTGCCCTTACAACACCAATCTTCCTTAATCCCGGAACACGAATTTTTCATTATATTCCACATTATATAATTCCAAGAATGCTCTATATTCCTCTGCAAACGAATGCTTGGTGTGATGCTCTTTCTGATTATCAATATATTGCAATGTTTTGTCCACAACGGATTGACTGATGGAATATGCGGCATAACCACCCTGCCATGCGAAAAAATGATAATAACCCGGATCAAGGTCCTTTATCCATCTACTGCTGTTTCGCTTGATTTCCTCAACAATTTCGGAAATCGTGACATCTTTTGATAATATAAACAATACATGAACATGATCGCCTATACCACCAGCCTTTATCTCGGTACATCCCGCTGCCTTTACAAGTTTGCCGATATAACTATGGAGTCGTTCCAAATCATTTTCACGGATTTGGGGGCTCGTTGATTTGATGTGGAAAATCAAATGGATGTAAATCTTTGATAAGGATTGCGCCATAATTTTAAAGCTTTTGCCCTTACAGGGCGTTGGTTTGTATATCATAATACCCAGGGCGTTGCCCTGGGCTAGGAGCTTCTGCCCTTTACCTTTCCCTTCGGCCGGTGACCGTTGGTTCAGGGCGTTTAGATGCAATCTATGGATGAGTTTGGTTCTTCTGCAGAAACTTCTTTATTGTTATCAGCAGACTCTTCCTTGTTATCAGCAGCTCCTGCTTCCACAGTCTTTTCTATCATTCCATCCTTGAGATGGATGGTGCGGTCGGTGATGGAAGCAAGGCCCTCATCATGAGTTACGATGACGAAAGTCTGACCGAACTTGTCTCTGAGGTCGAAG
>ERZ773177.483-NODE-483-length-29735-cov-29.7117_pt1 | contig 29735 bp, 26 predicted proteins | sample MGYA00580534_ERZ773177 | MGnify/ENA primary metagenome ERZ773177 (study PRJEB29015, sample SAMEA2737872) | human gut metagenome | biome: human gut; feature: human-associated habitat; material: faeces | place: China | collected 2012 ...
ACGACGGCGAAGCCATGGCAAAAAGTGAAGGATATGTAGCTGAAAATGGTTTTGTCGCAACAGATCCGATGCACTTTGGAAAGACGTATCATGATAAACAGTCGAGGTAAACGTGTTGTCCGTGAGGCTGTTTTCTTACCACCTTTGTCTTTGTGAGAGTTGAGGACAAAAATCTTAATGAAATCCGCTTCCGCTCCGATGTTTATAAGATGCTTTCGGAACCAGGCAAAAGTGCCCCATATGCTATCCCTGATACCAAATTCGACAATTTCAGCGAGCGAGAGTTTGAAGAGAAGGTTGCAACTTCTATCATCCAGAGACTGATGGAGGCATCTCTATCCTCGATGATACCCTCGGTATTGATTGGAAAATTCCAACAGAGCATGCCAATCTTTCTGACAAGGATACAAAGCATGCTATGTTGAAGGATTTCGATAGTCCATTCGATATCAATGTAGATTTATAAAAATAGGCATCTCCTTACTCGCATTCTTTGTGGCGAGGAGGTTGATGCCTCGTTCCTGCCATGTGACTATGTTTGCTATTTTGAAGATGGTACGGATGCTGAGGTAACGAAGACATCCCAAGCCGTCGCTTGATTGTTAAATTTTTAAAAATCAAAACTTTATTTAAAAATACTGGTACGGCTAACCCACTGATAAATAGTGGGAACGCTGTATAGGTGATATACAGTTATATCTATATTACAGGATATGTCAACAATTATAATAAGACTATTGGTTATTGCTTTCACTGCCGCTTTTGCTGCTATGCTTTCCTTTTCCCCTAAAGGGTTCAAGGGCACTATTCCATTCTTAAAGCAATGTTTCCCAGAAATGAGTAAGAAATGCTGCTTTCGCATAAACTTCTTCTTGATAATTATCATAGGTACATTCTTTGGTTATCTGCTATCCCAACCAGAAACTCCTACCGCTTGTATTTTTGCAGGGTTGACGTGGACAGGTTCTATACAAGCTATTCTGCACACAACCTCTAAAGAGTAAAATCAAAAGTAAAATGATTAGTAATATTATTTTTACTATGGTTCTGTTGCCTTTAACTGTGTTTTTTGCATTGGTTGTTTTTAGAATACATGCATTTAAACACTTGAAGGCTTGGACTGTAATTGCTTTTGCGTTTCTTGTTGGAGGAATTTTCCTTGTTGGGGTGATATCTAAGCAAGAAATAACGAAGAATGAAGACGAAATATCTGTATTGGTCAGATTATTGCATTCTGAAATTGATAATATAGAGTCTATCAGTGCAAGCAACAAAAAAACGGAATATATCAAACATTCGGATATTGTATTGAGTAAAATAGATAGTATTGCTTTGCGCATCAAGGAAGAGGAAGCGTACACGGACATAAATATAGACAAGCGAATTGCGACAATCCGGGAAATAGTAAATGAATCAAAATATTTAGTCGAGACTTTGAATGATACTATATATATAAGGGATTTGGTTATCGATAATCAATATGAAGTGACAGATGAAGAAATGAACATACAGAAACTGCCACTATCAAATAAAAGCAATTTTTCGTTCTTGCTAAAAATATATGATGAAAACTTACGAGGAAGAGCAAAAGCTATATATATAATAAGTACAACCAACCCTTCTGTTGGTAAAACTTATCAATATAAGAATAAACAGAATCATTTTGTGTTGCCTTATTTCTCTCAAAATACCAAATTATCCTATAGAATAGGGATATTAACATATAATGAGAATCGTAAGACATACACATATTATTATATAAATGTATAACGGATATGAGTCTACAAGAAAATATAGAAAAGTTGTCTGATTCTGTGAAAACAGAAAATCAGCAATGTAGATATTGGATGGTGAGAACCAATGCTGGAGCTTACTTTAATTTGTTCGTAAAAAACGGCTATGTAGCGCTTAGTAGGAATGATATTCCATACAAATTGTTGCATGATGCTAAACAGCAATATTCCGACAAAACGAATTTTGTTATCAAGAAGGTCAAAGAAGCCATTAAAGAATCTGCTTCTATTAATAAAAGTGGGTATGAAGAACGTTCTTTATCTTTAGCTGTATCACAAGTATATAAATTTGTGTATGAGGTTCAAAAGAATGACATTGAATAAAAGTGGGTATGAAGAACGTTCTTTATCTTTAGCTGTATCACAAGTATATAAATTTGTGTATGAGGTTCAAAAGAATGACATTGTCATTATACCCTCTGAAAACTCAGATGAAATATGTATAGGCATCTTTACTGAAGATCATCTTGCAGATTCCCAGCAGACGAATGAAAATTTTGTGTATACAAGAAAGGTAAAGTGGATAAAGCAGTTAGAAAAAAGATACTTTGATCCTTTCTTTTACAAGCTATTTACTTCTCATCATGCCATATGTGACGTTAGTCACTATCAAGAATATATCGAAAGATGTATTCGTAGCCAGTTTGTAATCAATGACGAAAGTCATTATGTTATAGCGTTAACTTCTGAGAAAATTAAAGCTCGCCATCTTTTTAAGTTTGGTGACTTGATATTGGAACTATTTGAGGATTATATCGAATCAGAATCTTTGGATTTTGACATAAACAGTATAGATGCCTCTATAAACTTGAATAGTCCTGGACGTATAGATTTTAAATCCAATGTCAAAATCGGTGCTTTGTTGATGTTATTTATTCCTGCCATTCTGACAGGATGCACAAAAGCAGAAGAACATCAAGATAATGCAGAAATCTATAATAGTATTTCTAACTTCAGAAACAATCATTCTGACAGAATTAATGAGTTGGACTCTCTTATCAATTCACTGCAAGTGAAAAAGATAGAGGATAGTTTCAATATAGTTAATAATGACAATTGAATTGTAAAATAGATAGATAAATATATTTTAAGATATGGCACTATCACTTAATGCAGAACAAAAGAATCTCTCAAATCTATTTACAGGCAGAGAGCAATTTGTAATACCTTCATACCAACGCCCTTATAGTTGGGAGTTTGATCAATGTCAGAAATTATATGATGATATTGTAGCGGCTTACAATGAAAAGCGTGATTATTTTATAGGTAATATTATCCTTGCTGTATCAGATGATACGAAACAAGATCCTCGTGTCGTTGATGGTCAACAAAGATTGATATCTATTTGGTTGATGTTCAAAGCTTTATCAGTAATACTACCTAATACAAGAATCTTAAAAGATGTGCTATGCTGTTATAATTGGGATGGTAGTGATAGCATTATAAAAATTGATTCTAAGGTTTTTGAGGTTACAGACCAAACGCATTTATCTGCGATATATGCTTGGACTTCATCTAACTTTGAAATGGAGAAAGAGAACTCAAAGAGCAAAAAAGCGCATAAGGATTGGAATCACATTTTTGCAAACGGAGTTTACTTTTACAATCTGTTTTATGACTTTCATACAACCTTTGGAGATAAAGAACTAATGTTGTTCTTGCGATTTATGCTTGAGCGGGTCTTTATTCTTCCTATAGAACTAAGTGCTGCAGACATCACAGATGCAGAGGATAAGGCTCTTAATATCTTTGAAACTATCAATGACAGAGGCATGAACCTGGAAGATGCAGATATCTTTAAGGCAAAGTTGTATAACAAGGCTTTAAACAAAGAGGAAAAGGATGAGTTTATTAACCAATGGGTTGGTATAAAAGATACTTGCCGTAATTTAAAGATTAGTATTGATGACTTATTCCGATATTACTCACATATTATCCGCGGTGAAGAAAGCAATATCAAAAGTGAGATAAGTCTTCGTGAGTTCTTCCAATCTGCGGATTCAGTATTGACGAGAAAAAGCCAAATAGATGTTGTGTCCGATTTAAATCATATACTTGACTTATTGACGTCATATAATGAAAAGAAAAACGAAAAGACTATTTTGGCATCATGGCTGCAACTAATAGATACTTATACCAATAATTATCCAAGATTTGCAGTTGTTGCCTATCTATTTCATAATGGTTTCGAAAACGAGGAACAACTTATAGATACACTAAAGAAAATAGTTAGGTATTGTTACTATATGGGTTCTACGACGATGGTCAAGTATGGCATATATACAATTATAAAACAAGTATCTCATCAATTGCCTGTAGATGAGTATTATCAGGAAAATGTAACCATCGATTCTTTCAACTACCTTGGTCGTTTGAAGTATGGATATGCATTACTCGCTCATTATTTGGAACAACCAGAAGCTTTCGTGTATTATGATACAGATCGATTGCTGACTTCCAAAGACATTAAGTATTTGCCAACGGATTGGAAGGGACATGACCTAAATGAACACTTAGATGACTTGGGTAATTTAGCGATTTTGGATCACTGTCGTGTTTCAAAAAAATATACAGAAAAGTTAAAAATTTATGCAAAGACAGAGAATACAGAATTAAAGCAATTTTTTGTTGAACATCCTAATGATATTTCATATAAAGAACTTCGAAAGCGCAGTATATACAAAAAGAAACTTTTGGTTAGTTTTTTTAGTAAACCATCTAAAAAATAATATAGCATGGAGAAATTAGAAATTAATCATTTCAAAGCTTTTGGTAGCAGAATTGCTTTTATCTTTTCTGCACAACGCAAGAATCTATTGCTTTATGGAGAAAACGGAGCAGGTAAAACATCTGTCTATGAAGCATTGAAACTGTTGTTCTTCAGAAAAAGGTTGTTGAAAGGTAAAATAACCATAGGTGGAACCCCAGAGCAGCGGCAAAATGACGAAGAGGCATTTTACAAAGAGTATCAGCATAAAGGTGACACTGTTGACATTGAATTAAAATTGAATGACAATTCGTTTAAGAACATAAATCGTACAGACTACCAGAGCTTTATGGTTTCAAATATAGATGTGGAAAGTATTTTCCCTTCTAACACAAAGGACAATCTCAATCTTGCAAACATACTAAAGAATGCTTTTATTGATTGTGAAGATATAGATTCTTTTGTTTCTAGCTACGTTGGAGAAATCATTAGAGAAGTAAATAAGTCTTTGTCGCAAGATTTTATAGAAACCATAAATATAGGACTGGAGAATACTGACTTTGACATTTTTGTAGAAGATGTTGATGCAAAATTAAGAGCCAGTGAAGGACTTCATGCTATATTCAATGAGGCTAAATTGAATCTTGTAAGATTGCTCTTAATCTTGGAAAGTATTCTGTTGTTAAAAGCTACAGACATTACTAAACATAAGATTTTAGTATTAGATGATGTCGTTACCAGTTTGGACGCAAGTAATCGGCTATATATTACTAAATACCTTTTGGCAAAATTTAGTGATTTTCAAAAAGTTATTTTAACTCACAATATTGGGTTCAATAATCTTTTTGTCAATCAAATCAAAAGTCAAAACAAGGAAAACGAGTGGAACTTCGAAAATCTATATCAAACCAATTGTGGGGCCAATCTTTATGATTACAATGAACTCAAAACTTCAAAGGATATAAAAAGGGAATTCGAGAGAGGATTATTACAACCAAATTCCGTTGGGAATGAAATTAGAAAGCGGTTTGAGGCTGTTGTTTTGGAATTGTCTAAGATATTACAGATAGAAGCATCACAAGAGGCCAAAGATTTAACAACTCGTTTGGTAAACGGAAAGCCGATTTACATTCGGACAAAGTCTAAGCAACTGTTAGTTGGTGAAGATTTAGTTTCTTCAATATCCACGATACTAAATTCGACAGATACTGATTCTGATAAAATACAAAAGTCGAAAAATGAGATTGACAAGTATCAAACAAACCCCAATATGCAAAAAATCATTCCAATGATTAAAGAGATGAAGACTTATCAAAAAGTCATGATACATCAATTGTCTCATGGAAAGACAAGTACAATGCCAGAATTCATTAAAAAAGAAGTTGAAGGTTCCATGTTGCTTTTAGCTAAATTAGAAGCCGAGGTAGAAAAATTAAAGAAAAGTATTGGAATGATGTAAGTGCATCATTTCATCTAAAATATTGTCAGCGCAATTATTATTTGAATCATGATTGGAAATATATTTATTTGTAAATTATGTTTCAATGTAATTGCAACACTGCGGAAAAGCCTGTCAGTGTGCGCGACTATTTTCGTTTCCGCTTCGGCAAATGGGAATATGTTCGTTCACATTGCAGACGTCTACCAGGTAGACTACGCAGACTTCTTGGGCTTAGGGGTTGACAAATAAGTCCAGGTGTTCCTTCGGGAACACCTTTATTTACGGAATGTGTGTAAAACGACTATAAAGACACTATTTATTATGAGCAAGCTAAATATTTTAGGAATAGTGAAAGGAATTAAGGCCCAAACTACATATTTGACCCCAGTTATAGAGGCAGTATGTAATTCTATAGATTCTATAGGCAAGCGAAAAAATGGGTCAATAGATATAGTTGCTATCAGAGATGGTCAGAAAGGCATTGATGATAATGGAGATTCTTCAAGTTGTGGTTCCATTGTAGGCTTTGATATTATAGATAATGGTGTTGGGTTTACCAAAACTAACCGGGATTCTTTTGATACATACCTTTCAGGGCATAAATATGAATCTGGTGGAAAAGGATTTGGTAGATTTATGTATCTTAAATACTTCCAAAAAGTTTCAGTTGACAGTTATTACAATATTGGAGAAGAATGTTGGCATCGTACATTCGATTTCGGACACAATCAAGAAATCATTGAAAACGAGAAAAACGAATTATGTCAGAATAAAGATATTGCTTGCAAAACAACCTTGCATTTGAAGTCTGCTGTAAAAGGTTATAATGCAGATAAAGGCTTGGAGGTTATTGCCAGAAAACTCGTAGAACGTATGTTAGTATTTTTTGTTGATACCACCCAAAACATGCCAATTATAACACTGAAAGAATGTGATGGAAGCAATCCTATTATCTTGAATGATTTTGTTGGTAAGAACAATACTATCCAGTTCGTTCAAGAAGAAAGTTTTGAATTGGAAGATAAAAGACATGCCAAACAACAATTTACAGTAAAAGTCTATAAAGTATATTTCTCCCCTATAGCAAACAAGGTGATTTTAACGGCACATAGACGAGAAGTGACTAACAGGCCTCTTCACAACTATGTTCCAGAGTTTAAGGAGACTTTACTTGATATAGAAAATGGCAAACAGAAGAATTATACTATTCGCTCTTATGTTATTGGAAAATATTTAGATGATCATGTAGATACTGAACGAGGTGATTTTTCTCTATCTCATACTGAGGATGATCTTTTTACAGATATTTCAGTAGAGCGTATAGAAAGAGAAGCCAGTGTTATAACAAAGAAATTTTTCAAAGAACATATACAAGAGAAATTTCAAGTGAAGAAGCAAAAGGTGTTGGATTATGTTTCTAAAGTTGCTCCATGGAATAAAAGTCTATTGAAAGATTTGGATTTAGAAAACCTACCAATAGGAATAAAAGACTTAGATTTGGAATTAAAATTCCAACAGATAAAATTTGAGAAAGAACAAAAATCTCGAATAGAAATCCATGAATTGCTAGAATCTCAACAAGACTCAGATGATGTAACTTTCAAAGAACAAGTTGCAGAGTTGTTTTCCAAAGTGACAGAAGAAGGAAAAAATGATCTAGCACATTACGTTTGCAACAGAAAGAAAGTTATAGACCTATATGATAAGTTGCGTGGACGTACAGAGTCAGGAAATGCTCATTTAGAGAGCGAATTACATAACTTGTTCTTCCCAATGATTAAGAATGACAGGGATGTGGATTATGAAGACCACAATTTGTGGCTTTTGGATGAAAGGTTAGTTTTTAGCCATTACATAGCATCAGACAAGGTTATCTCTAAAGATATCCATAAAGAACCTGACATCGCTGTGTTTTATAATGAGAAAATGTTCTTCAGAAATGGAGAAAACGTTATCACTTCTCCAATTACTATCGTGGAGTTTAAAAGGCCAAAAAGGGAAAACTACCCAGATAATGAGAACCCTATCCAACAGGCTCTAAGATATTCAAGAACAATATTAGATGGAAAGTATGAAATGCCAAAAGGTGTAGAAAAAGTTAAAGTAGATAAGAATAATACTCCAGTCTATATTTATATAGTATGTGATATTGTTGATAAAATAAGAGAATTTGCTGATTTGGCAAATTTATCAGTTAGTCCTGATGATGAAGGATATTTTGGTTACGTACCAAAATATAATGCTTATGTAGAAATTATGTCTTTCAGAAAAGTAATAGAGGATGCAACAATGCGCAATAAAATTTTCTTTCATAAATTAGGGTTAGAATGAAATTATGTCAACTCAAACATCAGATAATAACAAGCGAATAGCGATGAATTCGTTTTTCCAGATGCTGTTCTTGATGGTTGTATCATAGTTTATGAGGCAATGTTTATTGTAAGGATGTTGAAATGACAGAGAATATTATGAGCGAGGAACAATACAACGAATTGCTGAAAGCCTATACAAAGGAAGCTTTGGCAAGTATGATAAAGGCAGATATACGCAGTAGGTTTCTCGAACTTTATGCAAGTATGTATTGCCAGCAATTTGATGATTTCAAAAATATTGCAGATTTCTTGGAATTTGCAGCAAAGTTAATGAGGAGATAACATTTATGAAAGGAATAGTATTAGCAGGTGGTAGCGGAACACGCTTGTACCCTATCACAAAGGGTATCAGCAAGCAGCTGATACCAATCTTTGATAAGCCGATGATATACTACCCAATATCAGTATTGATGTTGGCAGGTATCCGCGAGATACTCATTATTTCAACACCATTTGACTTACCAGGTTTCAAACGCCTCTTAGGCGATGGAAGCCAGTTAGGTGTGAAGTTTGAGTATGCAGAGCAGCCATCACCAGATGGCTTAGCCCAAGCTTTCATTATCGGAGAAAAATTTATTGGCGATGAGGCTGCTTGCCTCGTATTAGGTGATAATATCTTCTATGGTGCAGGATTAAATCAGATGCTTCATCAGGCAGTAGTAGATGCAGAGCAGAACAACAAGGCAACCGTCTTCGGTTATCGTGTAAGTGATCCGGAACGATATGGAGTTGCAGAGTTTGATGAGCAAGGCAATTGCCTGAGCATTGAAGAGAAGCCTCAGCATCCAAAGAGCAACTATGCAGTGGTAGGTTTATACTTTTATCCTAACAAGGTGGTAGATGTAGCTAAGCATATCAAGCCATCCGCTCGTGGTGAGTTGGAAATCACAACAGTAAACCAGGAGTTTCTGAAGGATAAGCAGCTGAAGGTACAGACTATGGCAAGAGGATTTGCCTGGCTCGATACCGGAACTCATGATTCCCTTTCTGAAGCATCCACCTTTATTGAGGTCCTGGAGAAGCGACAAGGCTTGAAGGTTGCTTGCTTGGAAGAAATCGCATACCGTCAAGGTTGGATTACAGCAGAACAGGTGAGAGAGAATGCACAGCCTATGTTGAAGAATGACTATGGCAGGTATCTCCTTTCAATACTTGAAGAGAAAAATCAAACACTAAAAAAGAATTTAGAATTTTAAGCAGAAAATAATTATGGCAGGTGAAATGCCTGGGGCTTATTTATAAGCTACTTTTCGGCTCTTGGTATGGAGCCTGCCTTTCTTAAAATATAAAACGATGAATATAATCAAAACTGAAATAGATGGCGTACTCATTATAGAGCCACGCCTCTTCCGCGACTCTCGTGGCTACTTCTTTGAGAGTTTCAGCGAGCGAGAGTTTGAAGAGAAGGTTGCCCCAATCCTGGGACACAGTGTTCACTTCTGTCAGGACAATGAGTCAATGAGCAGCTATGGTGTGATGCGAGGCCTGCACTTCCAGCGCCCACCATATACCCAGAGCAAGCTGGTACGCTGCGTAAAAGGTAGAGTCCTCGATGTAGCAGTAGATATCCGCAAAGGATCACCAACCTATGGCAAGCATGTGGCTGTAGAACTGACAGAAGACAATCATCGCCAGTTCTTCATCCCAAAAGGCTTTGCCCATGGTTTCGCAGTCCTTTCAGAAACAGCCGTCTTCCAATACAAGTGTGATAACTTCTATCACCCAGAGGCAGATGGCGGCTTCTCTATTCTCGACGATAGCCTAGGCATTGATTGGAAAATTCCTACCGACCATGCCATTCTCTCAGAGAAAGATACGAAGCATGATTTGTTGAAGGACTTTGATAGCCCATTCGACATCAATGTGGATTTATATAAGTGACAATGACTAATACTGAAATCTTACAGGCATATCTTTGGAATATAAGCCTATATTCTCATAAGCCAGAAGACCAAACCGTTCATAATGAACTCACAAGGCAGGCCCGTAAGTACATAGGTTTGGATATTCCGAATATTCGTGAGAGTATACATTATCAAGATATTTTGGAATTAATCTTGATGGATGTTCATGGCAGGTTCAATACTTGTGATTGGTATGGTGCAGAGAAAAACTTGCAGCTGTTTGATCGAATCGCATCGGGTAAAATGATTCAGGTGAACCTTCTTTTTGATAGATGGTATACTTCAGCAGATGTTTATTTTCGTAGAGGTTTGTTGGATAGAGCCTTGGAGGCGACTATTCAAGCGGAGCCTTATGCCGAAGGGCATTTTCTTAGGTATAAAATGTTGTTGTTGCGCGGTGAGATAGAGAGCGCAAAAAAGAATATGTATGAGTTTTCTGTCAATTCTCTTTCTTCTGCTTTATACGAGGCAGAACAGTTAGGGGAAACTTATGTGATCGATGTCTACAATCGTTTAGCGCATATGTTCTCTATGCGATATGCTTCATTAGGAATGAGTTTCTTGCGTAAGGCTCAAGCTTTATGTGAAAGACTGGGAGATGAGAAATTGTTGCTGGAAAACAGAATGGCTAGAGTTAATTCTTATTATGGCTTGTCTTTGCGTCATCCACAAGATGAGAAAATGTTTTTGGATGAAGCTCAGCAAGTCTTGAATTTGGTAGATTACGATAGTTTACCTTTGCCTCAGAACAAGATGTATTACAAGGAATTGCTTGGCAAAATAACACATAACGTAGATCCTATCATCGAAGCATGCAAGTTCTATCAAGGTGTGGATGCATTAGATGAAATCTGTCGCTGTAGTGATTCTATCCTAGTGACAGGCATTAATTATGAGCAAGCCGCTAAGGCACTTCCTTATGTTGAGATATATCGAAAAACAGCAATGAAGCGAAACGATAAGGATTTGGCTCTAGAATTACAATATATTCAAAAAGCGGAGGATATAATATATGGGATATTGGGAAAACAAAAGAAATGAACTGATAGAGAAACTTCCTACCATCATGGATGTTTTGGATAGGCTGTCTTATGGGGAGGAAAAGTGGGCATTGGATAAATCTCCATTCCGATTACTTTTTCCCTCGTATGCGCAAGACGGTTTGTTTGAGATTGTACCAGGTCCCGAAGATAAAGACCGTTTAATTCCATGCAGCTTATCTTTCAATTGTTATTATCGTGGAGAGAGTGGCTATCATAAACCATGCCGTCCATCCTTATACCGTAAAGGCATGGATGCAGAACATATCTTCCATGAGCGATTGAAGGCATGTGAGTTAGAACTTCTTATATCGGATTATCCTCTTACTAAAATTTTTGATTGTGGTTTGCAAATAACTTTAAGGAATGGGAGTATATATCCATTGAAGTTATCAATCGATGCAGAGGCTTTAGCACAGCATTATGGCATTAAAACCGACTTACTAGACTTAACTGTCGATAAGTTTGTGGCGGCCTTTTTTGCAACAACTCGATATAAAGATGGCAAGTATTACCCAATAGAACCAAAGGATCCGGAATATGGTGTTATCTATATGTATTCAGATTTTCCTTTTGATGGAAAAGATATGTACAGCCAGCATATGAGGGTAGTAGGCTTGCAGCCATTTTCTCGTCCTGGAGAGCAGGCTGGTTTTGTGTTGAGACTGGGAGCTGAAGATGATTTTAGGAAAAAGGCTTGTCAAAAGATAAAATTCCGCCAAGATAAGGATATGTCTTGGTTGATATTTAATTATACTAATAGGTCAGATAAGCTGTTTCCCAAAAGTATTTTAGAGGAAAAGACAACAGCAATTATTAATAGTAAATTCTATTTAAAACAAGCATTGGAGCTTTGCAAATCTCGTTATTATCCTGATGTGGAGCTTGATGTATTGAAGAGCTACATAGATAAACTGCATTTGAAAATTAAGAATCATCCTCCAGTGAAGTTTACAGAGGTTGAGAAGCGAAATATAATTAAGGAATGGGACGAAAGCGGTTTTGACGAGTTTCGTAAAAAAGTGATTTGGCGAGAAAACTTTAATGTATAAGGTTCTTAGAAAATATCAAAAAAGAGAACTAATAAGATAACTTAAGTATAATGACCTAAGTTATAGAAAAAGCGTTAAGAAAATAAAGAAATATGGAAAAAATATGTTCAAAAGCAGAGACTTTGGCAATTAAAGCTTGCGAGTTGGATGCCTTTAAGGCAATCAAATTGGATTCATTGAAAGAAAAAGTTACCCAAATGCTATCTCATATAGGTGACGGAGGAATTTTTGACCAATATACGAAGCATGACATCTCTCATATAAATAAAATGCTGGAGTCTTTAGATTTTATTATTCCAGAAGATACACAAGGCAAAATGACAGGAGCAGATTGGATTCTTATTGTCGTTTCGATTTATTTTCATGACTTGGGTATGCTAGTTACTCGTAATGAATATGAAAATCGAAATGTATCCAAGGAATATAAAGTGTTCAAGCAAGCATATATCGAAAAAGAGGAAAATGCAGCCTCTTTAGAAGGTTTGGATTCTGAATCGATAGAAAGATTTATATATCAAGAATTTGTTAGATTGCATCATGGAGACAGAATCGCAAGTTGGATTAGAAATGAAGATAATGCAGCTTGTTATACTGATCCAAAAGTATTGGAGTTAATTGCATCAATTGTCGCAGACTTTAGACCTATGTTTAAAGATGATTTGGCGACAGTTTGTGAAAGCCATAATCTTAATGATTTAGATGACTTTGACAAGTATAAGGTCAAAAGAGCCTATGGAAGTTCTTTGGAAGAACAGGGGAATGTATTTTATGCAGCTTTGATTGTTAGAACCTCAGATTTGCTTCATATTACAAGTGATAGAACTCCATCGATTGAATATGCTATTATTTCTCCTACTAATCCTATTAGTCAAGAAGAATGGGCTAAGCAAAATGCTGTTTCAAGCGTTTCTCCCAAAATAGCGGAAGATCAAGATGGCAATAAAGATGATACACTTCCGAAAGATACCTTCGAAGTTTCTGCATTCTTCGAGAAGGAAGATGGTTTCTTTTCTTTGATTGAATATTTGAAGTATGCGCGTGAAGAATTAAAAAATAATCATCGTTTGAATGAGATTGCTAAGAAGAAATATGCTTCAAAATATGATTATCCTTGGAAAGACATTGATGATTCTACCATTCAAACAAAAGATTTCGAGCGTAGACAGCTGTCTTTTACCATTGATCAGCAGAAAATCTTGAGTTTGTTAGTTGGTGAAACTTTGTATAACAATCTGTCTGTATCTCTTAGAGAATTGTCTCAGAATGCAATAGATGCGGTTAAGGTAAAACTTTATGAGTTGCAGGATGAACGCAAGGCTGATGGATTTAAGCCTAGGGTTGATGTGTCTTGGAATCCTGAGGAAAGAGAATTGATGGTTTGTGATAATGGAACAGGAATGAATATGGACATTATTGAAAATCATCTGTTGAAAGTCGGCTCTTCAAGATATCAGGATGCAGAGTTCCAAAAGAAACATCCTAACTATAATTCAATAAGTAGGTTTGGAATAGGACTGCTTACATGTTTCTTGATAGCTGACGATGTGGATATCTTGACTCAGATGGATTCAAAGGAAAAACCATTACTTTTAAAAATTAGAAATGTTCATGGAAAGTATCTTTTAAAACATGGTGCTGAGAAAAAATCAAACCTAAAAATTAAAGGAGCAACGGGAACATCAATTAAGTTGAAAGTACGTCCTTCAGTGAAATCATTTAATCCAGAACAAATACTTACGCATTGGATATTAATACCTAATTGTGGTTTTTATTATCATGAGGATGGTAAAGAGAAGCAAATTGGCTTTTCATCTCCAAAACAGTTGTTAGAATATGTATTGAAGGCAAAGGGCATATCGCTGGATGACCAAAAATATAAGATAAAGGAATACAATAATAATGGCATAGAATTGGCCATATTGTTGTCTTATAATTCTTTTATGAAAGAATATTCTATGGTTGAAACAAGCAATGTCTGGTTAGACCAGAAGGATGCTGTTGTAACTCCTTGGGGAATGAGTATTGAGGGTATTAGAATAGATGAAAATACTCCAGGTTTTAATGGTCATCCTTTTATAGCATATGCAAATATGACAGGTAAGGATGCTCCTAAGACCAATGTTGCAAGATCCAATGTAAATTCTGCTAGTGTAAATAAAATGTTGGAATCTGTTTATGGATTATATCTTAGTAACATTGAAAATCAGCAAAAAGACTTGCAAAAAGATTTCTCTGTAACATGGGTGGCTGAAGAAATGACTTGGCTTCTTAATGCCTTTTTGCTTACCAAGGATCAGTATAAAAGAAATGACTTCTCTGATCAAGCTATTTTGAAAGAAAAATTATGCGAAACAGAAATTCTCTTAATTGAAACAGAAGATAAGAGAAAGTTTTGCTCGTTAAAAGAGTTGGTCAAAAACAAGCATTTTTGGACTATGGAGAGTGAAGCCTTTGCGGCTGCAAATAGACTTTTGAAAGAGATAAAATCAACAGATAAGTCTGCTATTTCTTTATTGCGAACCCTATATGGTGAAGAAGAAGCTCATTTAAGAGATATTGATGTGTTGCTTTGTAAGCAAAGATACTACAATCTTATTGATGATTTGATTTTGTCAAAGTTTGAAATTAAGAACATTAAGATTAATGAAGAGCAACGCAGATTAGACTTGTTTTGGTCTTTAAAAGAGAAAAAAGAAAAATGGATAGTTATAGATACAGATAAGCGCCAGCGCAAGTTCGGCTGGGGTAGAAATATGATGTTTGTTCAAATTTCAGATGAAGAATTATTTGGTGGAAACTATGATGCGATTAGAAGCTCGTTTGGTTTGATAATACCTAAAAATAGTGGACTGTCAGATTTATTTGCAAACCTGTTGTCTATTTTAAATCTTGAAGATGAGGATGACAATGCCATTTTAGAGAATATAGCAAGTTTTATTACAGAAATGTTTTCTAAATATAGAGATGGTATTAATTATGATTGGAAAAAAATGATCTCTAGAGAATTTGATAGGGATTTGAATCCAAATTATTATTCATTTATCTTTAAAAAAGTGTCAGAAAATGAATTAGTTAATGCATGTTCTAATTGCAAGTTTAGATTATATGATACTTCTAAATGGTATAGAGAAAAATCACGTAATTAAGTAGGTATGTCGAATCAATCATCAGATAATAACAAGCGAATAGCAAAGAATACCATATTCCTCTATATCAGAATGATCTTGATGATGGGAGTTACCCTTTATACGTCTCGTATCATTCTGAGTGCTTTGGGTGTAGATGATTATGGTATATACAATGTTGTAGGTGGCTTTGTTGCAATGTTTGCTGTCATTAGTGGTTCTTTATCTAGTGCTATTAGCAGATTCCTTACTTTTGAATTAGGTAGGGGAGATGAGGAACGTTTAAAGACTGTATTTTCTACAGGTGTGAATATTCAGTTAGGTATGTCTGCTTTGGTTATTATTATCGCGGAAGTTTTAGGTATATGGTTCTTGAATGAGAAAATGAATATACCTCAGGACCGTATGTATGCTGCTAATTGGGTTTTCCAATGTGCAGTATTGACCTTCGTTATCAATCTACTGAGTGTTCCTTACAATGCTGCAATCATTGCTCATGAGAAAATGTCTGCTTTCGCATATATCGGCATATTGGAGGTAATTCTTAAATTGGCTATTGTATTCTTATTGTTGGTTTCCCCAGTTGATAGGTTGATAGCTTATTCGGTATTGCTAGTTCTCGTGGGCATTGTCATAAGAGTCATTTATGGATATTATAGTAAGAAGCATTTTTCAGAATGCTCTTATCATTTAGTTTTGGACAAAAAAGTACTCAGGGAGATGACTGGCTTTGCTGGCTGGAATTTCCTTGGCAATTGCGCTTGGCTTTTAAATACGCAAGGCATCAATATCTTGATGAATCTTTACTTTGGTGTTGCTGTCAATGCAGCTCGTGGCATAGCTACACAGGTAGATGGAGCATTGAGACAATTTGTAAATAACTTCACTACAGCAGTCAATCCGCAGATTACGAAGTCTTATGCGCAAGGCGATCTTGGATATATGCATAATCTGATGTGCAAGAGTTCTAAGTTTTCTGCTTTTTTAATGTTGTTCTTTGCAGTTCCAATATTCTTGGAAAGCCAAACAATATTGACCATATGGCTGAAGAACGTACCAGAGTATTCTTCTGCATTTGTTGCTTGGATTGCAGTCTCTATGTTTGCTGAGCCTGTTCTTTCAAATTCTTATGTGACTGCCATGTTGGCAACAGGTAATATAAAAAGGTATCAGATCGTCATTACAACAACAGGCTGTTTGGTGTTCCCTTTATCTTGGATTGCATTTGAAATGGGATTTTCTCCTATATCCAGCTATCTTATATATTTCTTGGTATATGCCATGTTATTATTTGTAAGATTATATTTGCTGCGAGATATGGTGAAGATACCTATAAAAATGTTTTTCACGGATGTCCTTTTTAAGGTTATTCCCGTAATGGCTATAGGTGTATCAATTCCTGCTCTTTTACTATTATGTATGGAGCCTGGTATTGCAAGACTCATATTACTTTGCATTGTAAGTACAGTTGTGATAGCTGGAGCAGAGTATAAAATAGGACTGTCAGAAGGAGAACAAGAGTTTGTTTTAAATAAAATTCATTTAGTGCTCAATAAAATACATAAATAGAATTATGAAAATAAAAGCGAAAATTAAACAGATCATTTCATTTTTGCTTCATGGAGAAAGACCATATGTAACAGCAAAAATCTCAGTTTTGAAACCCAATAAACGATTATGGGGGGGCAAAATTATAGTAACAGGTGGCAGTAGAGGCTTGGGTTATTCTATGGCTAAGAAGTTTGTGGAAGAAGGTGCGGAAGTTTTGATTACTGGGCGTAATGAAGAAACACTCAAACAGGCAGCTAGTGATATTAAATGTAAATATATGGTGCTAGATTCTCAGAATGTTTCTTCTTTTCAGTCTTTAATCGAAAGGGCTTGCCAAGAACTGGGAGGCTTGACGGGATTGGTTAACAATGCCGGTGTTTCCCTTCATGAGCAGGATTTCTTCCATATCACACAGGAATCTTTTGATAAGCAGATTAATACGAATCTAAGAAGTTCTGTATTTTTGGCACAGGAATTTATCCACCATGCCATAGAGAATAATCAAAAGGCTAATTTGCTTTTTATCTCTTCTGAGGTTGGAGAATTGGCTGATAATAGACCCTATGGATGGACAAAGGCTTCCATTAACAGCTTAGTAAAAGGTTTGGCATCTAACTTTGCTGATAAGGGTATACGTGTAAATGCCATTTCGCCAGGTATCACATGTTCTAGTATGACTGGGTGTAAGGCTGATGGAAATTTATATATCCCAACCAATGCTACCAAGCGAGCTTATTTGCCAGAGGAAATTGCAGAGGTAGCCACCTTTATATTGTCTGACTGTTCGGAATGCCTTTCTGGGCAAATATTAGTTTGCAACAATGGTAAGACAATTTATTCACGTGAAAAAATAGAAAAAAACGGATAAAATATTTGAAATATGGAAATACATTATACAGTTAATAAGAATGCCTTGGTACTGATTTCATTATTGAAACAGTATGGTATAAAGAAAGTAGTAGCTTCGCCAGGTACAGTAAATGTTCCTTTTGTAGCTAGTTTGCAACAAGATGATTTTTTTGAGGTTTATTCCTGCATCGATGAAAGATCTGCGGCTTATATGGCATGTGGACTGTCAAGTGAGAGTGGAGAACCTGTAGTTATTACATGTACTGGCGCTACTGCATCTCGTAATTACTTGCCTGCTTTGACTGAGGCTTTTTATCGTAAGTTGCCTGTTATAGCTGTAACAGGTACTGATAGAATTGAGAATACGGGGCATTTGATGCCTCAGTCTATAGATCGAACTAGAATTCAGAAAGATGTAGTTTTGTGTAGCGTTTTCTTGAATCAGATTCGTACAGATGAACAGATGTGGAGATGTGTGGTTGATGCGAATAAAGCATTGATAACTGCTATTCATAGAGGTGGTGGACCTGTCCATATTAATATGGAAATCAACAATGGCTTTTTTTTAAAAAAATCAGTCTTTTCTGTAGACAGTTTGCCAAAAGTAAACAAGATTGGTTATTTTGAGAAACTTGAAAATGTACCATCTATCCCAAGTGGAAAGATTGCTATCTTTATAGGTTCTCATGTACCCTTTTCAAATGATGAAACACTTGCTATAGATGATTTTTGCTCAAAGTATGGTGCTGTGGTATTTTGTGATCACACAAGCAATTATCATGGTGAATACCGTGTTTTGACAGGTTTGATAGGACAGCAAGAAAATAGTATTACCAAAGTTGCTCCAGTCCTTTTGATTCATATAGGTCAAGTTTCGGGTGATTATGCTTCTATGGGGTTGGCAGGCCGCGCCCAAAAAGTTTGGCGTGTAGCTCCTGATGGAGAAATTCATGACACGTTTAAGAAATTGGATAGCGTGTTTGCCCTAGAAGAGACAGATTTCTTTAGCTATTATGCCACCCAAAAGAAAGAGGTTGTCGCTAATTCTTACTTACAAGCGTGCAAGTCTGTTTATAATGATCTTTATGCTAAGATCCCAGATGAGTTACCTTTCTCTAATATTTGGGTAGCAATGCATCTTTATAAGAAATTACCAGCAAAGTCTTTTATACAGTTGGGTATACTTAATTCTCTTAGAAGTTGGAATCTGTTTGACTCGCCGTCAATTATAAGTGAATCTTGCAATACTGGTGGCTTCGGAATAGATGGTGGTGTATCATCATTTATTGGGGCATCTTTGGCTAAGAAAGCAGATTATTATTATTGCGTGACAGGAGATTTGGCTTTCTTTTACGACATGAATATCCTTGGTAATCGCCATATCGGTAATAATGCAAGATTAATGATAGTAAATAATGGTGTAGGTGTCGAATTTAAGTTTTACCATCATCAGAGTGATTTCTTGGATATTGATAAATATATCGGAGCTGGAGGTCACTTTGGTAATAAATCGCATAAACTCTTGAAGCATTATGCAGAAGACTTGGGCTTCGAATATCTTTCTGCCTCAAATAAGGAAGAGTTTGAAGCAGTCTACAAGAAGTTTGTTACGGTAGAAAAGGTTAAGCCAATATTATTTGAAGTATTCACCAATGCAGATGATGATGATAAGGCTTTATATATGATAAATCATCTTCAGGCTCCTACTTTAAAGCAAGCTATCAAGAAAGAGATTAAAGATATTGTAGGGCAATCTAATATTGACAATATCAAATCTATCTTAAAGAAGTAATCATGAAAATCAAATTAGTTACTTTTGCTCCTCATCCCAATTTCGGAACTTGTCTCCAAGGTTATGCGTTGAGCTATGTCTTACGCAAAATGGGTCATGATGTGGAGTTCATTTATAATAGAAGAGAAGTTCCACCTCAGACGATAAAGGGATATATTGGCGTTATTGGGAAATGGATTTTACGTAAGTTCCTTACAGAACAACAAATTAATTATGTTAAAGGTAAGGTAAAACCTAAGGGGAAGAATCAGATGGCTAATCCTGTTCCTTATGTATTGACCTTGCCAAATCATCCTGTATTGAAGATGTTTAGTAAAATGCCAGGTTATCAATGGTTTGTAAAAAAATGGTATTATGGCAATTTGCAAAAGCGCAAGGTCTATAAATTTACCTTTTGTGATGGTAATTTCAAGATGCGTCGTCTTTATACCATGTCTGATTATGACGAGGTTGTTTGTGAAGCAGATATGTTCATAACAGGTAGTGATCAAATTTGGAATCCTTTCTGCGGCGGTTTCAATCCCATGATGTTCCTGGAGTTTGTTAATGATGGAACTAAGTGCATTGCATATTCATCAAGTATTTCACAGGTGGAAATTCATCCATCTGTGAAGGAACGTATGAAGACGGACTTGCAAAAGTTCACTCATATTGCTGTAAGAGAACAACGTTCAGTAGAGCTATTGAATTCCTTATTAGGTCGTCAGGACATAAAACTTGTAGTAGACCCTACTTATTTGCTTGCAGCTGATGAATGGGAGAGCTTTGGTAATAAAGCTCAATTGGAGTTTGAATTGCCAGAGAAATATATATTCTGTTATTTCGTAGGAGACAGTCGTGTAGATGTGTATGAGCGAATGGTGCAGGAAGTGAAGAAATTTACAGGCATAGATAAGGTAATAGCCTTAGAATGTTACAATCGTAAGTTAACATATGGTGATGGTATGACCTATCAAGATGCCGGACCTTATGAGTGGGTCTACCTTCTCAAGCATGCTTCTTACATCTGTATGGATTCATTCCATGCTACAGTATTTGCCTTGAAATTCCAAAAAGAGTTTGTTCATGCCATGAAGAATTCTGATACAGAGTCTGGGTCTCAAAATACTCGAATGTATGACATTCTATCACGTTATGATATCCTTTATAAGAATTATAATGATGATGGGGGAATAGAATGGCAAAAGCTAATTGATTATTCGAGAGTGACTCCTATAATAGAGGAAGAGATAAACGATTCCTTGAATTTTTTAAAATATGAAGTTGAAAAAAAATAATTTGCCTTTATGATATATACTTTATGTGGCGTTCTTTTGTTAAATGTTGTGTTTGCATTTAAATTATTTAGAAACATCTTGGCTCCTCCTGTTCTTTTAGGTGCGGGAATGTTAGGGGCAGCTATTGTTGCCGCTCTCCATTATGATGCTTGGAGAATGGATGTAATGCTATATGAGTCTGTGCTATTGTTGGGAGGAAGTACTTTGTTGTTCACTCTATTTTGTTCAATTTTTAGAAAGACTCCAGAGTTTGTAAATGGTGATTCGGACAGAGTGATGTCGATGCCAATTCTTAGAAAGAAAAAGCTTAAGAAATTTTATGTTGTATTGATAGTCCTAGCCGTTGCTTGCTTCTTTCTAAAGATGTATTGCTTCATGAGATTTTTTGGAGGTTTTCTAAACTATTCTGAGTTGATTGGAGCAGCAAAGGCTGATACAGCTTCAGGTGAGTTGCGGTTTCATTTCCCTGTTTATGTTACAGCATTGGCATATATAGGAAGAATGAGCTCTTTTTTTACCTGTTGGCTATTAGCTCTCTCTCTGTTGTCAAAAGATTCTGATAAAAGGTTGCGTTTATTTCTTATAGTTCATATAATGCTGGTAGTTGCAGATGGTGTAACTGGAGGTACCAAAGATGCGATATTTGATCCGTTGTTTAGATTAGGAGTTGTTTATGTTTTTGTTTACTTTGCAAAACGGAAATCTTTGTATCTGTCATTTAAGATAGTTCTTGGTATTATACTTGGCATATATTTGTGTGTATCTGGTCTGAAGGGACTTTCTGAGGTGATAGGACGTTCTGGTGTTGATAATCGTGAAAGTTCGGATATGTTTGCAGAATATATGGGGGCAGAAATAAAAAATTTCGATATTTATATGCACGGATATGCTTTTGCACCCAAAAGTATTTATCCGGGACAAGCTACCTTTCAAAGATTTTATACAGAAATATTTCCAAATTTTAAAATAACTCCTGGTACATTCCAAGATATAGGAGGCTATCATCTTGGTAATGTTTATACACAAGTATATTCTTTTCACAAAGACTTTGGTGTTACTGGAGTAATCATTATGAACTTTATAATAGCTTTTGTTGCTATGCTTTTTTATAACAGGGCATTATTGACATTAAAATCTCCTCAGAAATTGAATCTTTTTTTGTTTATCTATTCGTCGGCCTCGCTTTGTTTATTTATGGCTTTCTTTTCCAGTAGATTTACGGAGAATATATTTACCTTGATGTTTATAAGGCGTATAATCGCATTATATATTTTTATTTTGATGTTTAAACATTTCTTTTTTGTTAAACCATATAAAGTTACAGTGAATAAACGATGAAAATAATAGCAGTAGTAGTAACATATAATCGTATTGAGAAGTTGAAGAAAACTCTTCTAGCATACGATGCAATAAAGAGGGGCTTGGATACATTGGTAGTTGTCAATAATAAAAGTACGGATGGCACCCCTGAATACCTTTCGGAATGGAAAGGTTGCAAGTCTTCTTTTAATAAATCAGTATTGAATCTTGATGAGAACCTAGGTGGCTCTGGCGGCTTCTTTAATGGTTGCCAACATGCCTTATCTCTTGGTGCTGATTGGATATTGGTAGCCGATGATGACGCTTATCCTAACCCAGATATAATAGAACAGTTTGAGACTTTTTCGAAAGACCAAAGACTTGGTTCTGTATCTGCTATCTGTTCTACAGTAAAGCATATGGATGGCACTGTGGATTTAGGGCATAGAAAGAAGTATGTGGTTAGATTTGGGCTTCGCCCCGTATTTGCGCCAATGGCATTGGAAAACTATAAGAAAAAGTATTTTGAAATAGATTTATTTTCTTATGTAGGTACTTTCCTCAATGCTGATTCTTTAAATAAGGTTGGATTGTGCAATCCTGATTATTTTATCTATTATGATGATACGGAGCATAGCATGAGAATGAGAGAGAATGGCAGGATAGTTTGTGTTCCATCCATTGCTTTTAGTCATGATGATGGTTATGGTCAAGTAAAAGAGCAAAGTAATATCGCAATGTCATGGAGAGACTTCTATGATATAAGAAACAAGATAAATATGTTTCTTAGACATGACAAGAAAGTTGCGTACTTTTGGATAGCAAGTAGATATATTATGTGCTTTGTGAAGTATCCATTTTGCAGGAAGTGTCAAAAGTTGTATTTGGCAGCGGTAAGAGATGGTATAAGTGGTAAGTTGGGTAAACATCCGATTTACAAACCTGGTTTCTCAATAATTAAGTAACAAAGGATATGGTAGGTAATTATAAAGTTGGAATAGTTATCCTTAACTATAACAGAGGAAAACTAGTAGCAGAAATATCTAGAACATTCGCAACCTATGATTCAATAGATGAGATTCTTATTGTTGATGGAAATTCAAAGGATGATTCTGCACAGATATTGAGAAATCTCAATGTTGCCAAAATAAAGTGCTTGTTGCTAACGGAGAATTTAGGATATGCAAGGGGAAACAATGAAGGATTGAAATATTTGAAGAATGAGCTTAATTGCGACATTTGCTTTGTTGTAAATCCCGATGTATTCTTCAAAAATGAAATCATAGTAAAGCTATGCAGTTATTTTGCGAAGAACAATAAGTTCGCAATCTTAGGATGTGCACAAGTAGATCCATTGAGTAAAGTAAAATCATGGCAATATGCCAAAGGATTGTATGATTCATTTTGGCTTCAGTTCTTGTCATATTTTAATATTCCTAGACATTATTATTTGCTGAAGAAATTTTATGTGTATGATTATGACATAACAAATGAGAACGTATTTGATGTGTCAGAAGTGCCTGGTTCTTTTTATGGAATTCGTATGAGTTGCTTTGCCGATGGAGAAGTTTTAGATAATGGTACTTTTCTTTATTGGGAGGAAAGATTGCTGACAAAGCGAGTATGGAGTTTGGGCTACAGAGTTGGCTATGTTCCTTGTTGTGTGTATGAACATAGACATATTCAGTATTCTACATCAACGAATACAAAATCGTTACGCTTGTTTATGCATGGTTTAGATTCTCAAAGATATTATCAACAGAAATATTTGAAGTTCAACTGGTTGCAGAATAAGATGATTGATGTAGCAGAGAAGATTTCTGTTGTCGAACAATGGCTTTTGAGAAAAATTAAATCTTATTAATTACTTTAATATAGATTTTTATGAAATATGCAATCAATGGTCGCTTTGTTGTTCGCAAGTTGACTGGACAGGAGCGATTTGCAACGGAGTTGCTTCGTGAGTTAGATAAAATTTGTGAGAAAGATGAATTTGTCATGGTTGTACCAGAGTATGCCGAGACATTACCTGATTACAAGAATATTAAGATTGTTAAGTATGGAAAGATAAAAAGCCATTTCTGGGAGCAGATTAGTCTTTATCGCTATTGTAAAAAACATCATCTGGTAAGTGTGAACTTGACTTCTACTTGCCCTTTGTTGGATAGTGGTATTGTCTGCTGTCATGATGCTGCAGCATATGAAATTCGTGAACTTTTGACACAGAATCTTTATGGTAGATTGTCGTATATCTGGCATCAGATGATGATTGAGGCTGTGAAAAGAAGCAAATACCCAATTATAACGGTGAGCAACTATTCGAAGTCCCGTCTTTCTAAGTTTATGAAAGTTCCAGAGAGTCGCTTTCATGTAATATCTAATGCTTGGCAGCATTACCTAAGAGTAAATGAGGATGAGTCCATATTTGAGAAACTTCCTAAGGGATATGTCCGAGGGGAATATTTCATGGCATTGAGTAGTCTCTCACCTCAAAAGAACTTTATTTGGGTTAAGGAGGTTGCTAAGAGGAATCTTGAAAAGAAATTCTTGATTGTTGGTAGAGCTGAGGGTTTTACTAAGTTGGGTATAGATGACTTACAGGGGTCGAATCTTCTCTTTACTGGTTACTTGACAGATGGAGAAATCAAATCGCTGATGAAGGGGTGTAGGGCTTTTATTCATCCTGCAGTATATGAAGGATTTGGAATACCACCGATAGAAGCGTTAGCCTGTGGGGCAGAATTGATAGTTTCAACTGCTGCTTGTTTGCCCGAGGTTTATGGTAATTCTGCACATTACATAGATCCTCATAATTACGATGTGGATTTGGATGAGTTGTTAAAAGAACCTGTTGCTCCCGCTTCTCAGGTCTTAGATAAATATTCCTGGTCTTCAGAGGCCAAAAAGTTATTGAATTTATTAAGAAATTAATTATAAAAACATGAAGGTAGTTTTGCTTGCCGGTGGCTTCGGCACAAGAATCAGTGAAGAATCTCAATTCAAGCCAAAACCGATGATTGAGATTGGTGGTATGCCAATATTATGGCACATCATGAAAGAGTATTCTTATTTTGGCCACAATGAGTTCATCATTTGTGCAGGTTATAAACAGGAGTACATCAAGGAATGGTTTTCTAACTATTTCTTGCATCAGAGTGATGTAAGTTTCGACTGGCGTAATGGGGGTAATGAAGTTACCATTCATCATAGTGAATTGGAACCTTGGAAGGTAACTGTTGTTGATACGGGTTATGATACCATGACTGGTGGTCGTATTAAGCGTGTTCAGAAGTATGTGGGTGATGAACCTTTCTTCATGACTTACGGAGATGGTGTCTGTGATGTGGACATCAATAAGCTTTTGGAATTTCACAAGAGTCATGGAAAGATAGCTACTCTTACTGCTGTGAAAATGGCACAGGAAAAGGGTGTGCTGAATATTGGTGGTGATAATGCCGTAAAGTCTTTCAGAGAGAAGAATATCTCGGATGGTGCTCCAATCAATGCTGGTTACATGGTATTAGAACCTGCAATTTTCGATTATCTGAGTGGTGATGACTGTGTGTTTGAGAAAGGTCCATTGGTCAAACTTGTTGAGGAAGGACAACTGATGTCTTATGTTCATGAAGGATTTTGGCAGTGTATGGACAATGTTCGCGAGCGCGATATGCTTGAGACTTTGCTTAAAGCTAACCAGGCACCTTGGAAACGTTGGGAGCGTGAAGTACCAATGAAGAACTATTAATAAAGGTATATATGATTGATATTTTTAATAATTTCTATAAAGGAAAGCGAGTTCTTGTAACTGGTCATACTGGTTTCAAAGGAAGCTGGCTTTCCATCTGGCTCCATGAGTTGGGTGCCGAGGTAGTAGGAGTAGGTCTTGACCCATATTCAGAGCGTGACAACTTTGTTCTTTCAGGAATCGGTTCTAAGATTAAGGCTGACATCCGTGCTGATATTCGTGACGGAGAGAAGATGAAGCAAATCTTTGCAGAGTATCAGCCAGAGATAGTATTCCACTTGGCTGCGCAGCCATTGGTTCGCCTTTCCTACGAGATTCCTGTAGAGACATACGAAGTGAACGTCATGGGAACTATTCATATAATGGAAGCTATCCGTGCTACCAAGAGTGTGAAAGTGGGTGTGATGATTACTACCGACAAGTGCTATGATAACAATGAGCAATTGGAAGGATATGTAGAGACCGACCCATTTGGTGGTTATGATCCATATAGTTCTTCTAAGGGTGCTTGTGAGGTGGCTATTCAGTCATGGAGACGTTCTTTCTTCAATCCTGCTGACTATGGAAAGAAGCACACCGTGAGTCTTGCTTCTGTAAGAGCTGGTAACGTAATAGGTGGTGGTGACTGGGCAAAAGATCGTATTATACCAGACTGTATTCGGGCTTTGGAGACAACCAAGGTGATAGATATCCGTTCTCCAAAGGCTGTTCGTCCATGGGAGCATGTGTTGGAACCATTGTCTGGATATATGCTCTTGGCTCAGAAAATGTGGAATGATCCTACAGGTTACTGCGAAGGATGGAACTTTGGCCCGGAAGCTGACAGCGTATTAACCGTTTGGGAAGTTGCGTCTGCCATCGTTGAGAATTTCGGCTTTGGTGAGTTGAAGGATGTTTCTGATCCGAATGCTCTTCATGAGGCAAATCTTTTGATGCTCAATATCAATAAGGCAAAGACCCGTTTGGGATGGAAGCCAAGACTGAATGCCAAGCTGTGTGCCATGCTCACCTCTGATTGGTATAAGAGATACAAAACAGAAAATGTATATGACCTCTGCGTGGAGGAAATCAATAAATTCATAGGATAATGAAAGCTTTTGTAACTGGTGCAAGTGGTTTTATCGGTTCATATTTAGTAAAAGCACTTGTTGATGATGGACATGAAGTACTCTGTTTAAAAAGAATTACTTCAAAGTTAGATTCTTTGGATGGATACGAAAAACGTGTAAAATGGGTGAATACTTCTGATAATTGGCAGGAGGCTTTCATTGAGTTCCAACCATATATAGTATTTAACTTAGCCTGGAATGGTGTTGCTGCAGCAGATAGAGTTGTTTGGGAAAAGCAAGTTAGCAATATTGCTATGCAACAAGAACTACTTGATTTAGCATTAAAATCTGGCTGCAAGAAATTCGTAGGTACAGGATCGCAATCAGAATATGGGGATTTTAATGAAAAAATTGATGAGGAATATCCTGTAAACCCTAAGACAGCTTATGCTGCGGTAAAGGCTGCATCTTTAACTATCATGAGAAGCTTTTGTGAAATCAATCATATTGATTGGTATTGGTTTAGGTTGTTTCCTTTGTTCGGTCCTCACGAGGCTGATAAATGGTTAATTCCTTCACTCATAAGAAGTATTTCTAATGATACACATATGGATCTAACACCAGGAGAGCAGAAACTCGCTTATTTATATGTAGGTGAATGTGCCAAAGCTATAGAAATGGCCATTTATGCAGATAATAAGAGTGGTGTTTATAATATCTGTTCAGATAATCCAACTTCGTTAAAAGAGCTGGTAACCAATATTCGTGACAGAATAAATCCTGACTTTAAACTTAATTTCGGTTCCCTTCCTTACAGATATGGTCAAAGTATGTACATGGAAGGGGATACAACAAAGTTACGAGATAACATATATAAATTGAAAACTTCGGATTTTGAAGTCCAATTGGATAATACCATAAAATATTATTTAAAACGATATGACAATGAAAAATAATATATTATTTCAAAAGGCTCAGTCTGCAAGATATTTAGCATTGGAACTTGCACATAATGCTAATGAGTCTCATTCAGGAGGAGCGATGTCTATGGCAGATGTCTTAATTACGCTTTATGCTAATTATCTAAACAATACTCCCCAAACTCAAAATGAAGTTAATCGTGATCGTTTTATTTTGAGTAAAGGACATTGCTGCTCTTTATATTATGCAATTTTAGCTGAGATGGGGTTCTTTACCAAGCAAGAACTTTTGGATAACTTTGCAAAAAATGGAACCCATTTCTTTGCTCATGCATCTCACACCCTTCCTGGTGTAGAACTTTCTACAGGAAGTCTTGGTCATGGATTACCTGTTTCTTGTGGCTTGGCTCTTGGTTCTAAGCGTAGCGGTTTAGGTTTTGATGTATATTGTATAGTTGGTGATGGAGAAATGGATGAAGGTAGTAATTGGGAAGCTATTATGATGGCTGCTCATAATAAGCTAGATAATCTTTGTCTCATTATCGATAAGAATCAGATGCAAGCATTGGGTGATACCAAAGATGTGCTATGCTTGGACCCATTGGCAGATAAATTGAAAAGTTTTATGTGGAATGTAGTAGAGATAGATGGACATGATTATGATCAGATCATCTCTGCTTTTGATAATTTCAAGAACTGCAAAGGTAAGCCAACTGTAATTGTCGCAAATACGGTTAAAGGAAAAGGAGTCAGTTTTATGGAACACAATCTTAAGTTCCATTATAGCGCCCCTACAGATGTTGAATTAATGAAGGCTAAGGAAGAATTATTATGAGAACTAATTTTATAAATCAACTTATTGAAGAAGCTCGCCACAATGATAAAATATTTCTTTTGGTTGGTGATTTAGGATATCATGTGATTGAACCATTTGCAGAAGAGTTTCCTGACAGATTTTTGAATGTAGGAATTGCTGAGCAAAATATGGCGGGGATTGCTGCAGGTCTTGCTATGACCGGATATAATGTATATTTCTATTCTATTGGAAATTTCCCAACTATACGTTGCTTGGAACAAATTCGTAACGATATAGCTTATCATCAGGCCAACGTTAAAGTAGTTTCTGTTGGAGCTGGTTATGCTTATGGAAGTTTGGGAGCTACTCATCAGGCTACCGAAGAAATCGGTGCATTACGAGTCTTGCCTAATATGGTGGTCGCAACTCCTGGAGATCCTCTTGAAGCAAGAGCTATTACAAAAATATCTGCTTCATATGATGGGCCAATGTATATACGTTTAGGAAAAGCTGGAGAAAAGACTGTGCATTCTGAGGATAGTATAAATTTAAAAATTGGTGATATCTGTAGTTTAATAACACGTGAAGAAAATCAAACTGCAGTTTTGGCGTGTGGTAATATCTTAGATGCGGCATTGCGCCAGATTAACGATGAAAACTTGAATTATGATCTTTATAGTGTTCCTTTTGTTAAACCTATAAATAAGGAACAACTGATAAACATAGTTAAAACGCATCCAGCTGGCCTTATCACGATAGAAGAACATCAAAAGTCCTGCGGTATGGGATCTGCTATTGTGGAAATTTTGAATGATCTTTATTATGAAGGTAATATAGAAGTCTATCCAAAAGTAAAACGCATTGCAATACCTGATGAGTTTGCTGATGTTGTTGGTACACAAGTGTTTTTGAGAGAGCATGAAGGGCTTAAACTGTAGTGCTTTCAAATATTTGTTGAATACTAAAATCAATAGTTCGTTAATAATTCAATAATGTGCTAAGCAGCTATACGCTGTAAGCACG
>ERZ773177.496-NODE-496-length-28763-cov-4.48513_pt1 | contig 28763 bp, 27 predicted proteins | sample MGYA00580534_ERZ773177 | MGnify/ENA primary metagenome ERZ773177 (study PRJEB29015, sample SAMEA2737872) | human gut metagenome | biome: human gut; feature: human-associated habitat; material: faeces | place: China | collected 2012 ...
GAACGTGCAAAAGATTTTTCTTGGGAAAGCAAGATTGATTTGATTGATAAAATATATCAAAATGTAATAGAAAAGCATAAATCATGATGAAACTATATAGATTTAAAACATTTACGACTTCCTATTATTTTCCTCACTTGGACTCTTCTCTACAATATATGTATGGCTTGTATAGTCCATACGGAGGGCGATTGTCGAAAATATATTGGTGGCTGTTTCAACATTCTTCTGTTGTGAGGGCATTGACATCTGTGAATGAGAAAGATTTGGAGTTCCCTTATTCAAAAATTAAGGCGTCTGATGGAAATGACACGCTGATGTCTTTCAATATGGGGAGTCCCGGTGTTGAGCAGAAAATTTCGATATTGGGATATGATAATAAATTAAATATTCCTTTTTTTGCTAAGTTTTCGCAAAAGCCGCGAGCTATGGCTTTGACACGCAATGAGGTGCTCGTATATCGTTTGCTTGATGGTACTGGTCTTACACCTAGGCTGTTAAAAGCGGTAGATACTGAAGACTATGTTTATTTGAAAGCAGAGTACATTAATGGCATACGACCAAAGTCACGAAATATTACCCAAGAAATACTTCATTTGTGCCTTCCATTAGTTAGTCGCCATCTTACAGAGCAAAGAACAGATGCCAATGGTTTAAAGATGGGACTTAGTCATGGTGACTTCTGTCCATGGAACGTGCTTGTATCTAATGATCAGATTCGGCTTATTGATTGGGAACTTGCTGCAGATCGTACGTTAGGTTACGACCTTTTTACGTATATCTGTCAAGTTGCTATTCTTTTTGAGCCCGAGAAGCAACTTCTGCTTGCAATAGATGATAATATGAGATACGTAAAAGAATACTTCTATAGCTTTGGTATCACTGATTACAAGCCATATCTGAAAGCTTTTGCCATGCAGAAATGGGAGTATGAGGAAGGTAAAGGAAACACTCGACTATCTGAAAAATATAAGGAGCTTGCCAATATCCTTTAGCCCTATCTGATGAGACGATTTTTTAGTATGTGGGTACAACTGTAACGGATGGGGGCAAGCTTTTGATGTACTTCATATATTTGAAGATGAACTAGGTTTTAAAATGCCTTTCAGATATTGTAAGATAGGAGGACGAGATATTTTAGAAGAATGTCATACATAGTAATAAAACCAAAGATACTTTTTATCATGCACATGCCGCCGTCTGTGCGAAGATAAGATTTTGGTATTGAAAAGTGATCTGTATAGAAGGATTGTTGGGACGGGGTCTTTGTGTCTACAGTATTTAAACGTTGGCTTGTAAAAGTTGGAATGGCAGAGATACGGGATAAAGGTAATAAATTAGACACTCTCGAAGAAAATGTAACTTACGCTAATACAGATGAGAATGATGATAAAAACAAATATCTTTTCAGAAGAAGAAAAAGTACGATCTTTAGAGAATGACTACAAAACGGCTATTTCTAAAGACGTGAATTCTAATATTGCCATTGCAGCTTATCATGAATGGCATAGTGCCGCTGTGATTTACTTAGGGAAGTATTTTAGAAATGCTGATGCAGACTTTGCTCGCTTTAAGAACATTGACAATACTGGCAATGGATATACATTGGAAAATAATTTTGATGGTTTGTATTCTATTTATAATTTTATGATGTCACAAGTAAATAATATTGACAAAAATCAGATGGGAATAAAGAAATCTCCTATGGTTTTCATAAGCCATTCATCAAAAGACAAGGCTTTTGTAGAGGCTTTAGTTGAACTTTTAGAATCAATTGGATTTGACGAAAACAATCTCTTCTGCAGTTCTGTAGATGGTTATGGAATTGGATTGGGTGAAGATATTTTCAATACATTGAAGAATTTATTTTTGGAACACGAACTATATGTATTGTTTGTTCATTCTCCAAGGTATTATAATAGCACTGTCTCAATGAATGAAATGGGGGCAGCTTGGGTGTTGCGTGCAAACTACTATTCTTTGTTGACAAAAGACATGAGCTATAATGAAATGAGTGGAGTGGTAAACTCTAACTCTATAGCAATTAAAGTTGATAGCGATGATGCTAAAGCAAGGTTGACCGAATTGAAAGAAAAACTATGTGCAGCCTTTTCATTTAAAGATATTAGTGGAGTTAAATGGGAACGTAAACGTGATAAGTTTTTAGAGGTTGTGAATTCCATTGATATTACTTCTAATGATAACAATCTTTCAAATAGTGTTGACGAGGAATATAAAAGGCTACAAATAGAGAAGATGAGAAAGGAAGCTGACGAGCAGAAAAAAGCGATTATTCGTAGCGAAATAATCAATCGTCAAGCAGGAAGTAGAATATTGAAAATATCAAATAAGGGAAAAAGCACAGCTAAAAATTTAAAGATTGAATGGCTAAATCCTGATGACAATATCATGGTATTATCTAATCTTGGGGAAATAGGAGATTTAACCCCAGGCAATGCCAGGTTGTTTAATATGGCTCTATGTATAGGCCATTCCGAAACAATGGATTTACACTATACATGGAATGACGAATACTCAGAAAAGAATCAGTATGATGAATCTATTCAAGTCTTTTGAAATTAATCTTTATTGTACATTTTCATAAAGACAGATTCTAGATAAATAGAATAACAATGAAACCAAAGATACTTTTTATCATGCACATGCCGCCGCCTGTGCATGGTGCTGCTATGGTGGGGCAGTATATCCACGATAGCAAGTTGATAAATGGGGAGTTTGATTGTCATTACATCAACCTGACTACTGCGAAGAACTTGCAGGACATCGGGAAGGTGGGGATGAGGAAACTCTTTGATTTCTTCAAGCTCCTAAGGAAGATACGGCATGAGGTGAAGGTGGTCAAACCTCAATTGGTGTATGTTACGCCTAATGCTTGTGGCGGTGCTTTCTATAAGGACTTTGTGGTGGTTCAGATGCTGAAGCGCTTGGGCTGTCAGGTGGTTGTGCATTATCATAACAAAGGTGTGACTACACATCAAGATAAATGGTTTGATGATGCTTTGTATAAGAGGTTCTTTAAGGATATCAAGGTGATTCTCTTGTCCGAATGTCTTTATGATGATGTGAAGAAATATGTGAAGAGGGACGATGTGTTCGTATGTGGCAATGGTATCCCTTCGGCTTCTATAGAGAGTTTGGTATCGGCTCCTTTTGATGCGGCATTTCCTGAAGATAAGATTCCTCATCTCCTGTTCCTTTCTAATCTTCTGATAAGTAAGGGTGTGGTTGTGCTGCTTGATTCTCTGAAGGTATTGAAGGGGAAAGGCTGCCGTTTTGTCTGCGACTTTGTGGGTGGTGAAACGGTGGAGATGGATGCTGCTATGTTTCAGGCTGAGGTCGTAAAGCGTGGGCTTGAGGGTATGGTGGTGTATCATGGCAGGAAATATGGTAAGAACAAGGAGGCTTTCCTGAATGGTGCTGACATTTTTGTCTTCCCTACGTTCTATCATAACGAGTGCTATTGTTGGAGGCTATGGAGCATGGTTTGCCTTGCATCTCAACGACAGAAGGGGGTATACCAGGAATTGTCGATGATGGCAAGACGGGCTATCTCGTACCTATACATGATGCAGTGGCATTGGCTGATAAAATAGAAATGTTTATTCGTGATACCGACTTGCGCCATAAAATGGGTTCGGCAGGACGAGAGAAGTATGAACGTGAGTTTACGTTGGAAGTTTTTGAGAAAAGAATGGTGGAGATTCTAAAAATATGTGTTTGATTAAAATACTGATATGTTTCGATTAAAAGATTTAGATATTCTTGGTAGCAAGGCGGAGCTTGCCGCGCTGCCAGAGGGCAAATTGCTCATTAATACGATTAATGCACATTCGTACAACACTGCACGTAAGGACGGGTTGTTCGCTGAGGCACTGACAAATGGTGATGTGCTCATTCCGGACGGAGTGAGCATCGTGAAGGCGTGCCGATGGATAAAGGCGAAGAGCCAACCGAAGGAACGTATTGCAGGATGGGATTTGTTCGAGTTTGAAATGAACGAACTCGAAGAATGTGGAGTGAAGAATGTTTCCTGTGAGCGTCCGCTAACGGTTATGTTCATGGGTAGTTCGGAGAAGGTGCTCGACCTGATTGTGAAGCGGGCGACTAAGGTTTATCCTCATCTGAAGATTGTGACCTACTCGCCTCCTTACAAGCCTGAGTTCTCAGAGGAGGACAATAAGGCTATCATTGATGCTATCAATGCTGCTAATCCCGACTTGCTATGGATTGGTATGACTGCGCCAAAGCAGGAGAAGTGGACTTACTCGCATTGGGATGAACTGAATATCCACTGCCATGTAGGTACCATCGGGGCTGTATTCGACTTCTTTGCTGGTACGGTGGAGCGTGCACCTATGTGGTGGCAGCGTCATGGTTTGGAGTGGCTTTATCGACTGCTGAAGGAGCCGAAGCGCATGTGGCGCAGGTATATAATTGGCAATGCGCTGTTCCTTTTCAATGTTATCTTTCGCGAGAGATGGTAAAGGATATTTACTACAAATTCATACAATTCTCGCTTGGTATTTATGGTGGTCGGGAGTTTGTTGACGGGTCGGCACTGATTGGCTTCGATTGGGAGCGTTTCTTTGGTTTTGCCAGGAAGCAGACGTTGGTGGGCATCATCATGGAGGGCATATCGAAACTGCCGAAAAGCGTGGCACCAACGCAGAAACTGCTGATGAATTGGTTCATGGCGAGCCAGGGTATACGTCGACAGAATTGGATGCTAAACGAAGCCACCGTCGATATATATAATAAGGTGAGGGCTGCGGGCTACGACTGTTGCATACTGAAGGGACAAGCGAATGCTGCGATGTACCCAAATCCGGCTGCGCGCACTCCTGGCGATGTGGATATGTGGGTGAAGGCATCGCGCGAGGAGATACGTGCGTTGGCTCATTTGCTGACAAAGGAAAATGGACGTGTGGACGAGGAGAGCTTCAGTCATATCGCTATCACTCTGAATGGTGTATGCGTTGAGCTGCATTACACACCGGGCTTCATGGCAAACTTTGTGTATAGCCGTCGTTTACAACGATGGTTTGCGGATAGCATCGAGGGGCAGTGTCGCAATATGATTGCGTTGCCCGATGAGGTTGGTGAGGTAGCCTCTCCTACTCCTGCGTTCAATGCTGTCTATCAGTTGTACCACCTCTATCATCATTACTTCTATGAGGGTGTCGGACTACGCCAAGTGGTAGACTATTACTCCGTAATTTTGAATTTTGAATTAGGAGTTTGGAATTGTCGCTTATGCGATGAGGAGTTGAAGAATTGTGAATTGGAATTTCAAAACTCAAAATTGAATAATTCAAAATCGGCAAAGCCGATAATTCAAAGTTCAAAACTCAAAATTCAAAAATCGCTAAAGCGTCTCGGCTTATGGAACTTCGCAGGTGCAATGATGTATGTGTTGCATGAGGTGATGGGATTGTCGGAGGAACTGATGATTGCACCGATAGACAAGACACGTGGACGGATGTTGCTCGACGACATTCTGCATGGTGGCAATTTCGGACATCACGACAAACGTCATGCGTGGGGACACGATGCTTATAAAGACAACGGTTTCAAGCACGGAGCGTTGGGGCATAATCTGTTAAGATTATACCGCGACGCTCGTCTGCTTAGATATTATCCTGCGGAGGCACTAAGCGAACCGCTATTTAGAATTTGGCATTTATTTTGGAGAATGCGAAATAAGAAATGCTGACACAAGCTTTACTTGCGCCCTGCCTTCCATCCGCCCGTTCCGTAGCATCCCTGCTCTGTCACAATAACAACCTTATTGCCGTCGAGCACCTTGCGCGGACTATGCACCTTTGCGTCATTCGTTACGCCGTTGATAGCGGTCGGTTCGGTGACAACAAGGTGCATTGTTGTTTCTACCCCACTGTCATATGTGGTGGCGGTGATGGTTGTTTCGCCTACGCTAAGGAGCGTAACGTAACCACCTGTGACGGTCGCAACGCTCTCGTTTGAGCTCTTCCAATGCAAGCGTTTGTCGGTAGTGGTCTTCGGCATGAATGTCGGGCGCAATCCAATGTGGGCAACATCTAACGATACCGTCATCTCTTCCTCTGCAAAGCTGATCGAACGCGATAGCTCGGGTTGCTTCTGCTCCCCCTTGCGATAGAGGAACGGCAGGGGTAGGGTCTTAGATGTGTAGAGGTTGAAACGTGCGTAGCTGTTATCCGGAGTGCTGTAGCGCATTGTGCCGTAAGCTTCGTTGGTAGGAGTAAGCGTTGCGCCTTCGTGATCAAGTGCTATATTCCACTCGGTTATGCCCTCGTTCCATGCCAACTTCTGCTTGCCTGTCGCACCAAGCTGACGACCGAATTGGTCGGTGAGGGTCCAGTGCTGCTGGTCGGCAGACTTGTTCAGCGTGAAGCGCAGCACGTCCGGACAGGTAACGTCAGCCGTTGAGGTCACCGACACTACATCGAGATAGTTTGTCTCGTCCATGCCGCCTAAGTCGGCAGCTGCCGATCCGTTGCGGTATATCATCACCTCGTCGCCCGCGCTGAGCGTGCTCTTCTTCGTGAGCTTCTCATACTGCCAGCCGAGCGGCGACTCAAGCTCCACGCCAGCCTCATCGTATTCGATAGTGATGGCATCGAGATACACCGAGCCTTCGCTCTTGCCTCCAGCCACAACGATGCTCATGTCGTTGGTGGTGATGGCTGGTGCGTCTATCTGCTTCGTCACGTCGACATATACGCCGAGGTCTTTCGATACCCACTCGCCGAACCAGTCGCTGCTGGCGAAGTCGACCGGTGCCAACGAGTAGAGCGTTGTGCCACCATCGTTGAGCGACACGCCTACCTGTCCTTTCTTATTGTTTGAGCACATCGAGAACGTGATGCTGCGCACCTTGCAGCCTTGCCATCCTTCGAGATAGAGCACTGCCTCGTGGTTGCGAGGTATCTGGTTGTAGCGGTTGCCCGTTGTTGCACCGAACTTGTTCTCGAAGTCTACTCGAGAGTTGCGTGGCACCGTTCCACATGCTGCTATCGCAAACTCTGCTGTCTGCTTGTTGTATTCAACGATTTTGTACATCACTTCTGCTGCATCCGCTGCAACAGAAATCGTAAGGAACGCTGCTACAGTCATCGCCTTACGCACAATACCCATCAGATTTTTCATATCCTTGTTTTTAGGCTTTTAGGCTGAGTGGTATGGGCAAGATGCCCATACCTCCTACCCTTTTTGCTTTTTGCTTTTACTTTTTCTGCAAAGGTACTGCTTTTTTATGTTTTCTGCTAAAAATCCATTATCTTTATAAAAAGTGTGCCTTCTATGTTTCTCGCGTAGAAACATAGAAGGCACACACTCTTTATTGCATTTACAAGGTTACAGCCACGCTCCGAAGCGTGGCTGCGGCAGTGGTGCCGAGAAGTAGTAGTTCTGATCGTTGGCGCTGTTGAGGAAGTTCACCCTCTTCATGCCGAAGAACGGGATGCCGTTCGGGAAGATGCGCGCAAAGTCGGTCACACCGCCCGAGATAGCGGGGCTGCCCTGCTGTAGGTCGAAGTTCCACGCCTTATCGAAAGCAAGCGGAGCGCCCTTGTCGGGGTCGTCGACCTCGCAGTTGATGTCCATACCAGCGTTCTGTTTGAAATTCTTGAAGAGCGGATTTAACTGGCCTGCTGTGGCGCTCTTTATGTCTGTGTCGAACCAGATGCCGAGCGAAGCGCCCTTTGCCATCTGCTCCACGCCGGTAGCGGTAGAAGCGTAGTAGTAGTTGGGCGTGAGACGGCTGTGCTCCATGTCGGCGCCGTCCTGCTTGGGCTGCTTCAGACCGAAGCGCGAGTCGTAGCAGAGGTTGTTCACGAACACCGGTCGCGCAGCCTTCTCCACCCATACCGAACCGCCCTTCTTATTCTTCGAGCGTCGCCAACCGCAGTCGACGATGGTATTGTTGTAGACAGTCATGTCGGTGAGTGGCACCACCTCGCTGTTGCCGGCATTGGAGAGTTTGAAGGCGTTGGTGCAGGCGTTGTATATCACATTGTTGGCTACGTCGAGCTTGCAGCCCGCCTTCACGTTGATAGCCTCGCCGCCGTCGGCAGCGTTGCCCGAATCGGCGAAGATGTTGCCCACGATCACGCCGTTGCCGCCCGTGAAGTAGGTCTGGTCGTTGTAGTTGTCGTGGAAGAAGCTGTTGGCGATGACAAACTTGCCGTTGACGTTGCAGAAGTGGAAGGCCGGCACGCCGCCGTCAATGGTGGTCTTGAAGAGCTTGTTCTGGAACGATGCCGACGACTCGGTAGGCGTGGCGCCGGCGTAGGCTATGTCTACATGGTTGAGCACCACTTCCTCCGAGTTGTAGCCGCAGATGATGCCGCCCCAGGCTTCGGGCCTCTTGCGGTCGGAGGTGAAGGTGACGGGCTTCTCGGCTGTACCGAGGCAGTAGAGGTTGCCCAGCACCACCACTTCTACGGGCATCTGCACGTCAGCCTTGCACGTCACCGTCACGCCCGGCTCTATATAGAGCGATGTGCCGACGGGTATCTCTACGCTCTCGCTCAGCGTGGTGTCGTTCGACCACACGAGCGAGCCTACAGGATACTCCGCCACGGCGGTCTTTATGACGTTTGTAGAACCTTGGTTGGCGTTGCCGTTGTTGACTGCATAATCGTACGGATTGATGTTGTCGTTCTCGCAAGACGCTGAGAACATTGCCGTTGCTGCAGCGAGCAGCATACCGGCCATTGTGTTTATCTTCTTCATTGTATGATGTTGTTATGGTGAGGTGGTGGGGTGGTGAAATGGTGGGGTGGTGAGGTGGTGAGGTGTTGAGATGGTGAGATATGAGGTGGTGACAAATTAGAGTTTGTAGCGCACGCCGAGCAGGAATGTTCTGCCGTAACGGTATGTGCCAACGATGGTCTTGTCGCTCTTCTGTCCTTCATACTCGAGGTTGCTCTGGTTGACGGTCTTGAGGTATCGCTCGCGCTTTGCGTCGAGCAGGTTGTTGGCCTTGAAGAAGAGCGAGATGCCGTTGTGGAACTTCTTCTCTGCGCTGAAGTCGAGTCCGAACATCGCCTTGTCCCACTGGTCGGCGTCCTTGAACGGCGACACAAGTGCGAGTTTCGTGCCGGTGAACGAGGCTGCAAGCTGTGCGTTCCAGCCATGTTCGGTGTCCTTGTAGAGCAGGGAGAGATTGGCTGTGTGCGGTGCCTGGTTCACGAGCGGACGAGTCTGCGTTACGCCCGTCTTATACTCTGCGCTGCCTTCCTTGTACTGGCGCTTCGAAGTGGTAATCTCCGAGTGGGTGTAGGTGTAGTTTGCCTTCACACCAAAGTGGCGTATGTACTTTATCACGTCTATCTCGAAGCCCATGTTCTTCGCGTTGCCCAGGTTGGCTGGCATGTAGTAGGCGTCTGTTCCGGCGCCGATTTTGCCGTCCGACGTAACGAACACCTGTTCTATCGGGTTCTTCAGATACTTATAGAAGACGCCTGCGAGAATTTGCTCTGTGCTCGACGGGAACCACTCCCAGCGTAGGTCGATATTGTCGATGCGGGCGCGTTTCAGCTCAGGGTTTCCCTTCTCCTGATACTCCTCGCCCTGTATCTGGTAGGGTACAATCTCGTAGAATCCAGGTCGGTTGATAGAACGGTAGTAAGAGAGGCGCACGTTCATCTTCTTTGTCGGTGTCCACTTCACTGAAGCCGACGGCAGATAGTCCCAGTAGCTCTGCTCGCCCACCTGCCCCATGTTACGGAAGTGCTGCAGCATGGTGTATATCTGGTTGGTATGTTCGGCGCGTAAGCCCACGTTCAGCTCTCCGAGAGTGCTGCTCAGCGTAGCCATAGCATAGACTCCGCCGATGTGCTCCTTCGAGTCGTAGTTGAGCTGAGACGCCTGCGAGTAAGGCGTCTTGCATACCCAATCGACGTTGGCAAACTGCTCGTATCCGTTGCCGTCGAGCTGCTGCGATATGTCAGCCGGGTTGAAGATGTACGAGTAGTAGCGGTTGCTGCGCTCCTTGCGGCGATACTGCGCTCCAACCTTCCACAAAGCGTCCAGCTTGTCGCCGAAGCGTGTGTCGTAAGCGAGGTTGATGTAACCCGCCCAGTCGGTATCCTTGTTGTGCTGGAAGCGGCGTTCCGCACTCTTAGGCAGCGTCTTCAGGATGTTCTTCTCCTGGCTCCATATACCGCCCGACACGGCGTCGCCCTCAGCGCCGGCGCTACGACCAACGGTGTTGGTAAGCGTCACGTATATGCGGTCGGGGTCTTCGGCTCTTGCCTGCGAGAACACGCCCGACCAGTCGACCGTGAAGCGGTCGGTCAGATGGTGCGTGCCCTTGAGGTTGGTGGCGAAGATGCTCTGCGTGGAAGAAATGGAGCGCAGCTCGTCGTCCTGCGTGTACGAGTCGGCACTGATATACTCGGTGTTCACGCCGTTGTTGTAGCGCACGCCCTTCGAATTGGTGCGCACGTACATGTTGTACCATTCGAGCTTGTGGTTCGAGAGCGAGAGGTCGAGCTTTGCGTGCAGACCCGCCGTGAAGTCGTGTATGCTGTAGTAGCGGTGGTTAAGCGTAGAGATATACATAGCCTGTTCGCCCGACGCCATCTTCACCGAGTTGTATGTACGCTCCGTGCCACGGAAGGTGTTCTGCACACTTCCGGCAAGCATCACGCCGATACGGTTGTTCCAGAAACGGTCGCCTACGCTGAGACCGCCGATGAAGTTGGGCGCCGGCGTAGCATGGCTCTTCAGCTGCACCGGTCCGTTCCTGAAGTCGGAAGCCGAAGCCTTATAGTCTGAGCCGAACGCCTCGTAGGGCGAACGGTGAGTATAGTCGGAGCGGTTGGTCGTGAGATAGTCTCTTGCGCCGCTCCAGAAGTAGTCGCTCATGCCTACGGCGGCGTTAGCCTGCAACTGGAAGCGTGCGGGCGCATCCTTCATCACCATGTCGACCACTCCACCAGCAGCGTCGCCCTCCATGTCGGCAGTAAGCGACTTCGAAACCACGAGGCGGTCCATCAGGTCGGATGGGAAGATGTTGAGCGGAACGTAGCGGTTCTTGTTGTCGGGGCTCGGTATCTTCACACCGTTCACGAGCGTATAGTTGTAGCGCTTGTCCATGCCTCGGAGTATGGCGTACGAAGCCTCGCCCGAAGCGTCGCGCTCCATGGTCACGCCCGACACGCGCTGAAGCACGCTCGCCACATTCACGTCGGGCGAGAGCTGTATGCTCTGCTGGCTCATCACGTTGAGCACGCTCGCCGCATTCTTCACCGTCTCGACGGCGCTGCGGTCGGAGCGATACTCGCGGCGTCCGGTTACAACCACCTCGCCCAACTGCTGCAAGTCTTCGTCCAAGGCGATAATGAGTTGTCCGTCCTTGCCTTTCTCCGAGCCTTTGTCATAGTCTTTAGCCACGTCGACCACCATCTCTCTTGTCTTGTACGCCATGTACGAGACAACAAGCGTGTAGCGACCGCGGTCGGGCAGCTCGCGCAGCGTAAAGGTGCCGTCGAGACCGGTTGTGGTGCTAACGCTTGGCAGCTCCTTCACTCTGATAACGGTGCCGATAAGCAGCTCGCCGGTCTTGTGGTCCTTGACGATGCCGTCGAGCGTGTGCGCTGTTATGGCAGAGGTAGCAGCCGTGAGGAGTGCCGCTGTGAATAAGAATCTCTTCATGCTATTTCGACTTTGTTATCGTGTGAATAATCTTTCCGTCCTTGTCTATCATCGACATCTTCAACTGCTTCTTGTCTACGGTGAACACAGAGAAGCCGTCGGCAGAGCTGCAGAACACCGTGCCGTCGATAGGCTTCACGGGACGCGCCAACGACGACGACGAGTTGACTACGTAGTCGATATTGTCACCCTTCTTCTGTATGTGCTGGAAGTTGTGGATGTGTCCGCAGGCGTATATAGCCACGTTGTTATATTTGTGAAGCACGGGCAGCAGACGCTTCTGCATGTCGAGACGCTCGCTCTCCTTCTTGTTGGTGTCGGCATATATCGGGTGATGACCCATCACAACCACCCAGTCTTCCTTGGCGTTGCGCAGCGTCTCGTCGAGCCACGCCAGCTGCGCCTCAGCGTCCTGCTTGCAGGCGTCGGGATAGACGCTCGAATTCTTACGATAAGAGTCGATGAGCGGTGTTGTGTCGAGCATCACAATGCGCACGGAAGTGTTGCCGTGCTTGAACACCTTAGTATAATACCTGGCAGGCATCATCCATCGGCGGCTCACCTTGCCGTAGTCCATGAAAGCCTGCGTATTGCCGCGATACTCGTGGTTGCCGCAAACCGGGAACCAGTCGAGCATAAGGTCGGGATGCGAGTAAACCAGCTCGTAGTTGGTCATCCAAAGCGGGTCCTGTAGCGACGCAACACCATTGAAATGATGAATGTCGCCCGCAGCAAACACACACTCAGGGTCAACCACTCCCGCCATCTCGCCCATCAGTTCGGCTATCGGCTTCTGGTCGTAATAGCCGTTGCGCCCCATGTCGTTGGTCATATAGAGCGTCACGTCGCCCTTCAGCTGCTGCCACTCGGCACGCACGTCGTCAGCAACCGATTGCGCTACGGCAGCCGTTGCCACCTTCGCCTTGCAGCACGCCGGCACGCCGGCTATGCTTTGAGCCTGCAAACCCATGCTACCCAACAACATCATCGCAGCCAATGACCACACAGCCATTCTTCTGCCGCAGCTTTCTCTCACTACTTTCTTTTTCATTCTTTTGCTTATTTAGTTAACTATGTGTAAAATTTCGGGTGCAAAAGTAAAAGTATAGTGTGTCAAAGAAGTTACAAAAATTTTATAATCAGAAGTCTTCCTGCGACGACTCTTCTTTTTCCCGTCCTGCGCTGCAGTCCGCCACCCAGAAAGCAGATGCCCGATACAATCCGCGTGTTCAAGCGCTGGCTATACACTTAAATTATCTTAATGCTTCACAAAAAAATACTGTAAATACTTGTTTGTATGTGTCGAAAAGTGTAGCTTTGCAGCAGTTTCATGTGTCTAAAAGTGTAAGAATTCCGAGTTTTCATATGTCTAAAAGTGTAAGATTTCTGAGCTTTTATGTGTCTAAAAGTGTAAACTATGAAAAGAAAGATATACAACAAGCTCGTAGAGTGGAAGAATCAAAAGCAGCACAAACCATTAATACTCAACGGTGTAAGACAATGCGGCAAGACTTTCATCCTTAAAGAATTCGGCAAAAAAGAATTCGCAAGCCTTGCCTACGTCAGTTGCGACAGAAACGAAAGCCTACAAGCCATATATGCGGGCGATTTCAATGTGTTTAGAATTATACAAGGATTAAGTGCTTTGACAGGAGTGGACATCATCCCCGGCAAGACACTTATATTCTTAGATGAAGTGCAAGCCTTTCCACAGGCATTAGAGGCATTGAAGTATTTTTGCGAAGACGCTCCCGAATATCATATTGTTGTGGCAGGATCTTTGTTAGGTGTAGCCTTACACGCAGGGGTATCCTTCCCCGTAGGAAAAGTACAGACACTACGCCTTTTCCCTATGGACTTTGAAGAGTTTCTTATGGCATTGGGGGAAGACCAACTGCTAAAGCTCATGCATAACCACGACTACGAACTGATGAATGCCTTCCACGAGAAACTAAAAGACTATCTGCGCCAATACTACTATGTAGGAGGAATGCCTGAGGTCGTAAAGCATTACGTAGAAAACAAATTGCTCAATCAGGTGCGAACCATTCAAAACGAAATTCTATCCAACTATGCAGGCGATTTCTCCAAACACGCACCCACACAAGAGGTATCACGCATCGACATGGTGTGGCAATCGATACTTGGGCAATTGTCTAAAGAGAACAAGAAATTCGTGTATGGAGTATTGAAAAAAGGCGGTAGGGCGAAAGAATTCGAGTTAGCCATACAATGGCTGATAGACGCAGGTCTGATATATAAAACTACAAAGGTGACAAAACCCGAATTGCCATTGAAGTTCTACGAAGACATATCTGCTTTCAAACTCTATTTATGCGACTGTGGATTGATGGGCGCTATGGCAGACACCGATGCTAAGAATGTGTTAATTAGCGATGCCGTATTTACTGAATACAAAGGGGCATTTACCGAACAGTATGTCCTTCAGCAACTACTCGCATCTAACATAAACAACATTTATTATTATAGTTCGGACACCTCACGCATGGAGATGGATTTCATTATTCAGCAGAAAGGTGCACTGGTACCAATAGAAGTGAAAGGAGGAACAAGCATAAAGGCAACATCACTACACAATTATCTAAAACAACATCAAGACATACCTGCCGTACGCTTCTCAATGCTCCCTTATCGCAAACAGGAAAATATAACCAACATGCCCCTATACGGTGTGTTTCTCAGTTTGGAATAAATATGCCAGTATAAAATGAAAGAATTGTAACTGGTTAACAAACAAGAAAGGAACAAACAATGAAAGGTTACGCAAAACCATTACATGAGTTTATAGAAGGTCATAAGTTGGGCGAGGACATTTGTGAGAAGCAGAAGCAATATAAGTGGGGCGCAAACTTTATGAAAAGGTTGAGTCTTGATTTGCGTACAGAATTTCCAAAAGCTGAAGGATTTTCATGGTCTAACCTCTATAAAATACGAAAATGGTATTTGTTCTATTCTTCACAAATTGAATTTTTGTACCAAGCTGGTACAAAATTACAAAAGGTGGATAATGCAACAACCCCAATGCCAGACTTACTGCAATTTGTTCCTTGGAGACATCAAACAGTTATTGTTTCAAATGGACTTATCAAAACACTTTGTTTTACTCAATGGGGAGCCTAAGACCTTACATAGACACCATACAAAAAGTATCTTCTAAGCAAAACGACGAGCATCCGCGTCGGTCGATACGAGCATCTGCGTCGGTCGATGCGGACATCTGCGTCGGTCGATGCGGACGTCTGCGTCGGTCGATACGGACATCTGCGTCGGTCGATACGGACATCTGCGTCGGTCGACGCGGATGCTCAACAACAAACATAAACATCAGAAATGAAACATCTTCTTATCGTACTAAGCTGTCTCCTGCCCAGCCTTTGCTCAGCGCAAACCTTCAGCGGCAAATACACCGCAGAGTGGCAGTGGGACATGAAGCGCAACACCAACTGGCTGAACCTGCTGCGCTTGAACCTGAACGTGCCCGTATTCGACGGCAAGGGCACCATCGAAGCCTCTACGCTGCACATAGCAAAAACTAATGAAACAATCATAGCCGACTGGCAGACGTTCTCGAACATTGAGGCAGAGAACAACGTTGCTGCCATCGCCGTACTGGGCTACATGCACGAGTGGCAGGCGGCACATCTGTTTGTCGGCGTGCGCAACGTGAACGAGGACTTCTTCACGTCCGACATCACCACGCTCTTCATCAACAGCTCCTGTGGCATCTTCCCCACCATCGCCGCAAACTACCCCATAGCCAACTATCCGTTCTCGGGGCTTACGGTCTACTTCGACGTGTCTAGGGGCGGCTGGACATTCAGAAACAGCCTGTACAACGGCACTGGCTACAACGGATGGAAACGTAGAGACAACCCGTTCCTCGTGCGACCGGCGAAGGACGGCGTGTTCAACATCTCGCAACTGGAGTATGCGCACCGCTGTGCGCACTACTTCGCCGGCGTGGCTGTCCACTCGCGGCAATATACCGTCGGCACGGATAGCGAAATGCCGTCTGCCGACGCTGCTGCACACAAGACCACCTGCGCCTGGTGGGCGTATGCCGAGCAGCCCATGTGGTCGGCTGCCGACCGCTGCGTGACGTGCATGGCGCAGTACTCGGAGAACACCTGTCACCAAAGTGCCTGCTACAGATATGCCGAGGTGGGCTGCGCCTACTGCGACAGTCTCAACCAGTGCGGAGTGTCTGCTCAATGCGCTCGCTTCCGTCAAGGCACCGAGCACTCCGTTGAGCTGACATACCAGCTGAACCGCCACATCGCACTGCAGCCCTCCTTCCAGTACATCAACAACGCAGGCGGCAACTTCACCGCGCTCTGCGCACGTCTGTACTACAGTTTCTGAGCGACTTCCCACAGAACCTTGCTGCGGAGTATATTCTCCCACAGAACACGCGGTTTAGCTTTTTACTTTTTTACTTTTTTACTCTTTTACTTTTAAATTATGTCAGAACACCTTACCAAAGACGCTATCGACCTCAGCACGCTGAGCATACCTCGCCTGTTCGGTCGCTATTTCCTGCCAACATTGTTCGGAATGCTCAGTATCTCCGCCATGTGCGCCATCGACGGCATCTTCGTCGGACACGCCGTGGGAGCCGACGGCATCGGCGCCATCAATATCTGCGTGCCCATAATGATGCTGGCTACGGGTCTCGGACTGATGATGGGTGCCGGCTGCTCGGTTGTGGCATCGATACACATGGCTGAGAAGAAGCTGAAGGCGGCGCGTATCAACGTGATGCAGGCGTGGATATTCACCTCGATCGTCATCCTGGCGATGATAATTCCGGTGATGCTCTTCCCTTCAGCCACGGGCAGACTGCTCGGCTCGTCGGAGGCGCTGCTGCCTCTGGTGCGCGAGTATATGCTGGGGTTCATGCCGGGCGAGCTGTTCGGCGTGTGGTGCGCCCTGCTGCTGTTCGTGATACGATTGGACGGCAATCCGCGTCTCGCCATGTGGTGCAACGTGATTGCGGCTGTAGCCAATATCGTGCTCGACTGGCTGATGATAGTACACCTTGGCTGGGGACTTGCCGGTGCTGCCGTAGCCTCAACGCTGAGCATGATGATAGGCGGACTGATTGCAGCGTGGTACATGCTGTTCGCCGCGCGACAGCTGCGCCCGATACGCCTGAAGTGGAGCCGTCGATCGCTACTCTACTCCGTGCGCAACATCGGCTATCAATGCACCATCGGCATATCGGCTCTCATGGGCGAGGGCACAATGGCGGTGCTCACGCTCGTGGGCAACTACGTATTCATAACCTATATGGGCGACCCGGGCGTGGGCGCGTTCGGCATAGCGTGCTACTACACGCCGTTCGTCTATATGATAGGCAACGCCGTGGCGCAGTCGGCGCAGCCCATCATCAGCTACAACTACGGCATCGGCAACGGTCACCGCGTGCGCTCCACGCTGAAGGTGGCGCTGCTCACCGCCGTGCTGTGCGGCGGAGCCGTGAGCGCAGCCTTCGTGCTGTTCCCCTACCAGCTTACGGAACTCTTCGTGAGCACCACCGAGGCTGCCTTCCCGCTCGCCGTCAAGGGTCTCCCGCTGATGGCTGTCGCCTTCGTGTTCTTCATCGTCAACCTCATGTGCATCGGCTACTACCAGAGTGTTGAGCGCGTGCGCCCGGCAATGGTGTTCGCGCTGCTGCGCGGTGCGGTCTTCCTCGTGCCCAGCTTCATCCTGCTGCCGAAGGTGCTCGGCGACAGCGGCATCTGGCTCGCGCTCGCCCTCTCCGAACTGCTCACCACTGCGTGCATCGCGGCGTATGCGGCGCTGCGGAGATAGTCCGCATTTCCACGCAACACACAGATATCGCCGCTTCGCACCGCATTTTTGCCGTTTCGCATAAGGAGGCGTTGTGTATAAAAACAAACGATTGTACTTTTGCAGCATAATAATAAGTTCTCAGGCAACTTGTCCTTGGACATAATTTAATCATAACAACACATGAAAAAGATTTTATTATCATTGCTTGCATTAGGTTGTTTCTCAGCCGCAAATGCACAAACATTCCGCTTCGGTCCAACTGTAGGAGGAAATCTGAACATTTCTGATGAGACAAAAACAAAGATTGGTTTTGCTGTAGGTGCAAAAGCAGAAATGAACTTCAACAACCCAGAGAAAGGTTGGTTCATGGATGCTTCGGTCTTGTTCAACAACAGAAACAGACAGAGCGAAAACTATTTCAATAACGAAACAAAGTTGACTCATTGCTGGAAGTACTCAACCTACTCTCTTCTCGTTCCAGTCAATGTAGGCTACAAATTCCGCCTTTCAGACAACTTGAATCTCCTCGCTGCTGTTGGCCCTTATGCAGATTTTGGCTTGACAGGTACGGATAAAGTCACAACGACTGATGCTAAAGGACATAGCAAAGAGGAGAAAAAGTCCTCAAATGTTTACGGAGACAAACTCTTCAATCGTGTAAACTTCGGCTTCGATGCCAAGGTTGGCGTTGAAATCGCCAAGCACTACCAGCTTAGCCTTTCTTATAGTAGAGGTTTTACCAATATCTTTAAAGGTGAACTCAATACTAAAGCCCAAGACCTACAGTTGGGATTCTCCTATATGTTTTAATAACCCCATACACAAATACAATGGAATTGAATAGAATTATCCATTCGGTTCAACTCCTGACAGCCGGAGTCATTTTAACCTCATGTATCGAGGTGAATGGCTCTGGCTATTCGGATTTATCAGAATCAGAAAAACTGCATGTAAAGAAATGCGAAGTACCACTTGACTCAATCACGAATGATGGCAATCTTTATAAAGTCTCTGTAAAGCAGGTAAGCGACTATATTAAGAAACATCAAAGAGTTTTAGTTTATGAGTATTTACCTTTTTGTTCTGGTGTAAATGGAATATCCCCAATAGAAATTAAACGCTATTGCGAAAAGCACCATATCAACCTTGTTGTAATTTCATCCGTATATGATGGTATTTTTCCAATACCTTCAAGCTACACCTTTCCTATTTTTGTAATAGACAACAGTATATATAATACAGACAATTATCAAAAATATGGCGAGCTGTTCTACAAGAGTCTGACACAATGTGATGACGAGAATAGAAAAATAAACTCATACCACTATTTTAATAATGGGAAATATGTATGTAGTTATGAGCAAACTAAAGGATAGAATATCCACCGACAATAAACATATGATAAAATATATAAAATATATAATGAGAAAGATTGTATTATCACTATTTGCATTATGCTGTTTTTCGGCAGTAATGGCACAACAGAAGACACGCAGTCTGTCTGTAGAATTACTTGGTGCCCAAACTATTGCAGGCATCAACTACGACAGCAGATTCAATGGAAACTCGGGCTTAGGCTATCGCGTGGGTCTCGGCTATGGCTATGGCAACACTTCAGGTTTGTTCGACCAGAAAATCAATGGCGTTGGTGTTCCGTTGGAGCTAAACTATCTGCTCGGAAAGAAGAACAGCAAACTGGAGCTGGGCTTCGGTGCGAGTCTTGGTGTATATCAAGTAAAGGAAACAATAGGATACGTCGAAGATACATGGTGGTATCCAGGTGGGGAGAATACAGACGAAACTTCTCCTAAAACTTATTTTTACACTTCATCAAGAACTCAATTCGGTTATTTCTTCTTCGGCGACATAGGCTACCGCTATCAGCGCCCCAACGGATTCATGTTCCGTGTAGGCGTTTCGCCGTCGTTCAACTTTGGCGACAAGTACGGACTCAGCAAGACTGCTTTCTTCCCGTACATAGGCTTCGGTTGGTCGTTCTAAGCAGACCAGAACATTTTCAAACAATTTAAACAAATAAGCATATGAAGAAACTATTGTTATGCTTGCTGGTAGGCGTAATGTCACTGACAAGCTGCGAATCGTCTGACCCAGTAGGACTTGCCGACCCTATGAAGTGGAGCACGATTCCGTCGGGCTTGAAAAACGGCGAACTGAAAGTGGAAGCCGAAGGAGGAAGTTGCCTGTTTGCCTGCAAAAACTACAAAAGTTTTTGGATTGCCAGCGTGAAGGAAGAAGGAAAATTCAAGGAAAACACTTCATACAAGGAGTTTGACGGAGGCTGGTATCTCGTCAAGATAGAGGACAACGAACTAAAGGTTATCATCAATCGCAACGAAACGAACGCATCACGTTCCTTCACGCTTTGCGTGGAAGCAGGAAACGCCTTCGACGAATTCAAGTTCGTACAAGATGCTGCAAAACAATAATCTTGCAATATATACTATAACAACAACAGCATCCGCCATTCAATCTCTTTTGGCGTCGATGTAACGTTTTAACGACATTATATAACAAGAGGGTGTGCATTCTACGCAAGAAACATAGAATGCACACCCTCTTGTTATTTCTCCAACCATTTCTTAAACAACGCCGCTTTTTCCTTGCTTATTACGATATTGTCATCCTCGCAGCCTTTAAGCTTCACCATTAGTTTAGAACCGAAGTAAAGGCTGATTTTCCTTATACCCTTAATATTGGCGATATACTGTCGATTGAGACGAAAGAAACGGGCAGGGTCTAAAGCCTGCTCCAGGTCGTTCATGCTCATGGGCAGCGGATAGGATGTGCCGTCGACAGTAAACGCCGTGATTCGGTTGTCGCGCATATTGATGTAGCTTATGTCGTCGGCGCAAAGCATGCAAAGTTCGTCGCCTTTCGTGATTAGGAAGCGCTCGCGGTATTGGCGTGTGTCGTTAAGCACGTCGCGCAGAGGACTCACTACGGCAGACTGTTGTGCATTGCGATTAAGCCGCAGTTTGCCGATTGCGGCACGCAGCTCATCAGCGTCAATCGGCTTCATAAGATAGTCGAGTCCGTTGTTCTTTATCGCCTCCATTGCGTATTCGTCGTATGCCGTGGTGAAGATCACGAACGACTGTGGCATCACCTTGCGGAACGCTTCAAACACGTCACCGTCGGCAAGTCGGATGTCGGAAAAGATAAGGTCATAGTCGTTGTTGGCGGCAAGCTCCTCTGCGACCTCTGCCACACTTTTCAGCGGTCCATGCACGTCTATCGTGTCGTCAATATCCATAATGAGCCTTTTCAGACGTCTTGCGCTGAAATGGTCGTCTTCTATAATCAAAACCTTTTGCATCATTCTTCTATTGTTTTCGTTTTATGATTGGCAGTCGCACCTCAAAGGCATCCTGGCTGGCCACGAACTCAGGCTCTACTTCACCCTCCAGTCGGTAGCGTTGCTTCAAGTTGCTGATGCCTATGCCGTAAGACTCTACACTTTGGTCGTTGTTGTGGTTGGCGTATATGCGATTGTTCTTTATGACGAGCATGTCGCCCTGGCGACCAAGAGACACATGAAGCTCGATGCCGCTCTGCGGGCAGTTATGCTTCACGGCATTCTCGATGATAAGCTGCAGACTCAGCGAGAGGATGCATTCGTCGCGGTCGCAGTGCAAATCGTCGGCGTGCAGGACGATGGCATTGTCGTAGCGCATGTTGAGCAGGCCGATGTACGACTTGATGAAGTCGATGCCGTCGGCAAGGGTTATATACTCCTTGTCGATATGCTGAAGTATGTAGCGGTAGATATGTGAGAGTTTCACGACATAGTCCTCAGCCATCTTCGGGTCCTCCCCTATCATTCCGGCAAGCGAGCTAAGACTGTTGAACACGAAATGTGGGTCTAATTGCATCATTAAGTATCGCTTCTGTAAGGCGAGGTTCTCCTTGCCTTTCAGAACAATCATGTTGGAAAAGTGCATCGAAAGGTGGATGAGTGCTACAAGACTCGCTATCAGTCCGAATAGAAAAGACGTTCCCCATATATCCTGCATCATAAGCTTAGGTGCTACAAGGCTCAGCAGCAGTTCGCAGCCACCAGCAATAAGCAGATTGAAGCCCAACACCACCAGTCCGTTCTGCACGAACACACGGTGGGTCTGCCCTTCGCGCCAAAAGCGCCGCTGTCTGAACAGCCATCGGTTGAGATACAAACTCGAAAGCGAGAACAAACCGCAGAGTGCAAAGTCGACAAGCAACTCAGGATACAGTCCGTTTACCGACTGTAGGAAGTCGGGCAGGTCTACCAATATCCAGATGATATCGTACAGGAAGAAGAAGATAAGCGAGTAGACAAGCCACTCAAGGAAAGAGTTCTTGAATCTATGCATAACGAGAAAACTCTGAATTATAGTGTTTTTATTGATACCAGTATCACTATCAGCCCCGCAAACGCAGCGTTTTTCTATCCGCAGTTGTGCTGGCAAATCATCCGCATCAGCTCCTCGTTGGCGCGGTTGTCTACAGCAGCGCTTTTCAGTTCGGAGAGATAGTCGAGAGAGGCAGAACACTCGCCCGTGATATCTACACCGATCACTCGCTCGTGAGCGTAGATGATGCGCAGCACCGCCTGCAACTGCAAGAGAGTCATATCGCCGTTGCTCCAGTCGGTAACGGCATCCTGCTTTCTGAGCACATCCTTGTCGATGGAGATATACACCGGCTCGTGAATCAGATAGCCAGCCTTGGAAGGCCACGCACGATGGTGGTCGATCTCCGACTGACTGTAGAACACGACCTTCTCCCTAAGCGCGTCGGGAATCTGCGCTATCAGTTCGTCGGACGCACCGACAACGATGATGTTGCGCACGAACGGGTTGTTACGAAGCACGTCCGACACCCATCCGCCGCAAGACACGACACCATCCCACTGCGGCTGCTGCATGTCAGGATGGTGATCGAACACTATCAACGAGAACGGCTCGCAGAGACGCGACACCCAATACTCCGTGAGATAATGGAAATCGCCCGAATCGATGAAGTGCAGTGCCTTGGCAGGGTAAGGTGCCAATCGGCGGCGCAGCTCCGCCCTCGCCTCCTCGTCGCAATAGCAGTCAACACCGCTGATGTCGTGGCAGTCGACGTGCGTGATGTCGGGGCTCGAAGCAAACGCCTCGTAGTCATACACACCCGTAAAGTTGAGAAGTATTATCGGCTGTTTTGTTATCATGGTTGCGAAGATAGATATTTTTCTTGATATATGATGCTTGATATCGTGAAAAACGAAATACCCTAATATGATTCGTACTTCACTCTCACCGCCTTCGGCAGTTTGCTGACGATAAGCCTGTACGACTCGGTTATCAACGCTGTGACGAGGTCGGTGTCGAGCAGTTCGTAATACACGTCGCTCCAGTGTTTCTTGTTCCAATGGAAGGCAGGAGTGACGGCGCCGTAGCGGTCGCGCAGTTCTTCGTTGCGGTCGGGCCGCAGCTTGCAGGCGAAGCGCGACGTGCTGCCGCACACGTCGCACTTGCCGTCACCGAGCCAAAGACACAGGAATATCTTGCCCTCAACACGGAAAGTGATGTTGTCGTCGCCGAACGGCTGGTCTTCAGTCACGCCATGCAGCGACAACGTAAAATCTCTCACTTGCTCAATGTTCATACAAACCGATTACTTTCTATATTTCTTCTCCTTACCGTTGAAGCTCTTCACCTTCATGCCGAGCTGATCGGGAAGGATAGCGTTGAGGAAGATGCCGACGAGAGCAGCGAGAGCCAGACCGGAGAAGGCTACCGAACCGATCTTAACGCCACCATCCGTGCCATACTGCACGCCGATAGACACAACCATGATGAGCGCAGCTACGAACACGTTGCGCGACGACGAGAAGTCGACCGATGTCTCGACGAGGTTGCGCACACCTACAGCCGAAATCATACCATAGAGAATGAGGCTCACACCGCCGATTGTAGCGGCTGGCATCAGACCGATGAGGCAGGCAAACTTAGGGCAGAAGCTGAGCACGATGGCGAAGCAGGCTGCAAGGCGGATGACAGCCGGATCGAACACCTTGGTGAGGTTGAGCACACCGGTGTTCTCGCCGTATGTAGTGTTGGCAGGAGCGCCGAACACAGAGGCGAGAAACGTAGCAAGTCCGTCGCCGCAGAGTGTGCGATGCAAGCCCGGCTCCTTGATGAAGTTCTTGCCCACGGTGCTCTGGATGGCACACATATCACCGATATGCTCCATGATTGTGGCGAAGGCGATAGGGAAAATGGCGATTATCGATGTCACGACAAGGTCGAAGTTGGGGTCTTTCATTACAGAGATAGCCGTGCGATCCATATCTATGGGCAGACCAATCCACGCAGCCTCATCAAGTTTCGAGAAGTCGACCTCACCCAACGCAGCAGCCAAAGCATACGAACCCACGACACCGAGCAGGATAGGCACAATCTTGATGATGCCCTTGCCCCAAATAGACGTGCCGATGACGATAGCAATGGCTGTAACGGCAAGCAGCCAGTTCTGCTGGCAGTTGCCGATTGCCGAGCCGGAGAGCGTAAGACCGATAGCGATGACCATCGGACCGGTAACTACCGGCGGGAAAAAGCGCATCACCTTCTCCGTGCCGAACATCTTCAGCAGGAACGCCATCACGAAATAGAGCAACGACGCAGCAGCAACGCCAATGCAGGCGTAGTTGAGCGCAACCTCGTCGGTTAAGCCCTGCGCCACACACAACTGCTTTACGGATGCGTAGCCTCCAAGGAATGCGAAGCTGGAACCAAGGAATGCGGGCACTTGCAGTTTGGAAACAAGATGGAAGATAAGCGTGCCGATACCAGCGAAGAGCAACGTGGCACTAACATCAAGCCCTGTGATGAGCGGAACGAGAATGGTGGCTCCGAACATGGCAAACAGATGCTGTATGCCGAGAACTACAAATTTGGGCTTGCCCAGTTGGCGGGCATCGTAAATGCCCTGGTTGTCTGTGTTCATAACTTTCTAATAGTTGGTTTATTGAAATAATATCCTATTTATTGTACAAAGTTAGTATAAAACCATTAGAATGAAGAAAATTTACTCTGGTTTTACACTAACTTTGCACCAAAACACGGATGTCAGAGATCGCCAAGTTCGTCATAGACTATATCATTTATATTTAGCATAAAGCATAACAGGTCTTTGTTTAGAAGCTCCACGATATATCTCCATCACTTTAGTCACACAGTCTCTTGATACCGTGAAGCAACCACGGCTCTCGGAGCCTATCGGGATATAATCGTTTTTACCCGAAAATCTCGTCACCTTTCCCGCCGAATGAATCAAGATACCACGAGTCTCGGCAAGATAGTTGGTCTTGTCAAGCCCACGAAGACGGATGCTCTTCTTAAACTTTCTTCCCTTTCCTACCATCACATATCGTCCAAGACTGGAGCAGCCGCTACCGACCTCATTGCTGAACTTCGGAGTGGCATCCGTGTTCCCCTTGCCACTGCCGTGCATACAATAGCTGCTCAACACACGCTTTCCATGCTGCAAATCGTAGATGAAGAACCGCTTCTTGCCCGATGGAATGGAGAAATCCACCAAAATATAATAGTCCGTGCTATACCCTCGTCGCTCGCAATAGTCTCGTACTTGCGAGAGATTCTCGCAATCCACCTTGCCATACCATTCCTTGGCATCTACGTAATTCTTATACAATGGCTTAGTGTACCTGTTATAAATGGGAGGCACCAAAGGGATGCTAACAATCAGCAGCAATATGACAACCAGCAATATGATATATATCTTGTTCATCGTTCTCTTGTATGTTTGGTTTATGAAATGTCATCCTTCAATTTAATTTGTCTCTTTGTTATTGCGAATAATATCCAACTGAAAAGCGCGCTGGTCAAGATAGGCGCACAATAGACGATGAAGTTCGTTGCACAAAACCCTATGCCAGTAACCCATGATAAGTATTGAGTGTTTTTTACCAAAATCGATGCACATTCTTCCGTAGATATACCGATAAATCGTCCCCATACTAAAGTTGTTGCCAAGGCATTCATTATCAGCCATGCAAGACAAACATAGTATAGACGTCTATATTTGGCTTTTTTATACAACGGCGACCGTTCTTTAAGTTCGCCCATTCCCTTCCACAACCTTATGAAAGCAGGCAGAGCGAAGATTACGGGGAACAGCCATGCCAAGTAAACGAATATCACTATAAATGCAGCGTTGTACGAAATATCAAGCATAACAGCTAAGTCGGCATTGATGGCACACAACAAGACATACAGATAGTACATATATGACGTTGGAATAGTGAGTATCATATTCGTTTGAACACCGAGACGTATTACATATACGACAATGAAGACCAATCCTACACACATCACCAACGTCTTCTTCTTCAACCATGGATACACGGTTAGACCAATACTTGTGATAGACAGCATAACACTACTGCCCCACATGGTGTCTTCTGCATGGAATGGGCTAAGGAATATATATCCTTCGTTTTCTACCACCATGTGGAAAGCCGGCATTTCCACACCATCTAATCCAGCATTAAGAATCCCATAAAGAAGGATAGCCGCAAGACAAATGGCTATCGGAGCCAACACGTAGTTGCACCGCCATACCAAGATGATGCTTGCGGCAATGGAAAATGCGCAACATATTGCCATTTGGATCGGGAATGACCAATAAAACAACAATGCAAGTAGAAGCAAGATGATTCCCCAAACGATTATCCACCCAAAAGGCAAGATAAGGAGGTAAATACTCCAACCGACAGAAGATATCCAGTCTTGCACCTTCCTAATGGCATCATTGTCATCAACTTTAGTATAATAGTCGGTATTCTTTTCAAGATATTCTCTTACTATTCTGCGTTTTACCAGTTCTTTCTTCAGCGAGTTGCCCTTTACTTTTTCCAGTTCGGGCGCAACAGCCTCAATAGCCTCTTCCATTTGTTTTTTGCGCTGTGCATCTCTTTTGCCGAGCATCTTATGTTGTTTCACATACAATGCTGCAATAGAAAAGCCACCGATACCTGCGGCCACAATCAGCCATTTCCAATTAATGTATTGGAAACCGTTGAAGCAGCACCACCATATAATTACCGCAAAGCAAACACATGGCAAGGCAATTCTAATAAATTTCTGCATATGACACTCAACACTAATGTATTAAAAAACTAAAGCCCACATGGCGACACTCAAAAGAGTAGCCTCATGTAGGCTTTGTCTGCTTACTGCTTTGTTACAGTAGCCTTGCGCGTGTCTACGCTGAACGTACCAAACGAAGTCTGCACCTTGTACACGCCATTCTTTACTGCAACGAGCTTGGCAGTCATACCCATGAAAGAGAAGCTTCCGTCTTCATTCTTGTTGATGTTGTAACGGCCGAGAGGGGTGTTCACCACGATATGGCTCTTGGTCACTTCCACCACCCCATAAGTAGTGCCCGAAGGAGCATCCTTCACCTTCTGGACCACTTCCTTGGCAGCAGTCTGTACATTGTCGTTACTACCCTTTGCAAAACTTGCTGTGCTGGTTGCTACAACCATCAGCAGCATAATCATTAACTTCTTCATTGTCTTCTATTGTTTTTTAACGGTTTTGTCTTATTGACAATGCAAAGGTAGTGTGGCTTTCCTGAACCGAGAAACTTTCCGAGGTGACTTGTACAAGATGCAGGGTTTATTGTATGTCTTGGCAATTATCGCTTCCTAAGCACCAGCCAAGGAGCTACAGCGTGGTGCTTATCCGTACGATACTTTGCGGCTTTCTCCGTGAAGTATGGGGTTCCGTCGGGAGCACGATAGAAACCGCTCTCGTTGCCACCGGTAAGGTATATGGCATCCACATAGCCATATTCGCGCAAAGCATCGGCGAAGTCCCACAGTGTTTCTGGGTGAGGAGTCTCGATGATGCAAAGGCGGTCGTCCGCGGTACGTGCAAGGGCTTTGCGTTCCACCTTGCCATGCAGGAAGAAACGCTGAGGCAGTTCGCCGTTGGACACAAGCACAAACTGGCGGAAGTAAGAGCCGTCACGCTCTACCATGTGCTCGCACATATCGTCAAAACGAGATATGCCGATGACCATATTGCCCTTGGCTATGGCGCAATAGCCAAGACGCGACACATCGCTCCGTTTCTGCTCGCCGTCGACAACCAACGAGCCGAGATACTTGCCCATGGCGGTATCGTCGGCAGTACGGGTGTACATCAGCACACTATGGTCGGCGGTGTCGGGTTCCACAAGTGTTAGTTCTGCCTTCACGTTGTGCAACTCGTAGATGTTAAGCGCAACACCGAGCACAGAGTCGGTTTTAAAAACTACTGCCGACGACTCGTTTTGCGCCTTCATATCGTCTAACTTCTTGATATTTTCTTTCGGCGATACAGAAATACTCACACCTATATTATAATAGTAGTTGTAGAGGCGTATGACTTTGTAGCAGCCAAATACAAGCACCACGGTTGCCACAAACCACATGATAGCCAAACTCCACTTCGGCAACCCACCTCGCTTTTTGATGGGATCCGACGAAGCATTGTACTCCATATCGCCATTACTCTCTATAATAATCGTGGGTTCGTCGAGAAGCTCTTGTGAAGAAGTGCTGTTATCATCATTCTCTATCGCGAGAATAGGTTTCTCCTGTATGTCGTTACCTTCTGTATATTTCATAATCATTTACTTTTCCTGTTCCAAAATTGTCTTTAACTCTTTGAGTGCTTCCTTCGAAGCTTTTAACCTGAAGCCTTGATTCATGCGATGATCCATGAGCTTCAAATCTTGGTTGGTAATGTTGATGGCGTAAACATAATTTGTGTTTACTATCAGACTCTTGCCAACACGCGTAAAGAAATTCTGCTTCAGCTTGTTAAAGGCTTCCACAAAGTAGTGCAACTGGAACGTCATCGTCACCGACTCTCCGTTGAAGAGATGCACATCACAGTAGTTGCCAGAAGCTTCTATATAGGCTATGTCGTCCGTTGGCACCCTAAACAGTCCAACGGATGTGATAATTTTAAGTCTTTCCATTTAATCCTTACAAATTGTACATAGTTATTACTTCAAAAGGTTATATAATATATACGCCAAAAAACGAATAATATTATATTGTTTGTCAATAATTCCATGGGTTGCTTGTGCGAGAATACCACCATACGACACCAACTAAAATCATACCAGCCAAAACTAACACTCCAATAACTATTAATACTTTCTTCATTACTTTTTTATACAAAATTAGGTTATGTATATGCTAT
>ERZ773177.499-NODE-499-length-28599-cov-5.85366_pt1 | contig 28599 bp, 28 predicted proteins | sample MGYA00580534_ERZ773177 | MGnify/ENA primary metagenome ERZ773177 (study PRJEB29015, sample SAMEA2737872) | human gut metagenome | biome: human gut; feature: human-associated habitat; material: faeces | place: China | collected 2012 ...
ACTCCTTGGATCGAGCATGATTCTCCCCAATACCCCTAGAAAACTCTGCGATAGCGTTGAGAATCCGCTAACAAAAGGAGATGATATCCATATGGCTCGTCGCAAACGGGTCGAGGAACCTATCTCCCCTCCACTTATTCCAGAAAGAACTCCGGAAGGACGTGAGCAACAGCTAGAAGCACTAGCTATGGATCTTGTTGAACGTCGTTTAAGAGAGGGAACCGCTTCCTCGGCAGAGACAGTGCACTTCTTAAAGCAAGCCTCATCTCGAAACCAACTCGAGATGGAGAAGATGCGGTATGAGAATCGTAAGATCGAAGCGCAGACCCACGCCATCAATAGCTTTGAAGATCAGACCAAGCTTTTCCAAGAAGCAGTCAAAGCTATGCAGGGCTACATCATGCCGTCTGGCGAAGAAGAGGTGGAAGAATGATTTTATCAGATAGAACTATTCGAGGCCTCGCCACAAACTGCGGTTTGATCGATCCATTCAACGAAGATCAATTGCAGCCATGCAGTTACGATGTTCGACTCGATTCACGAATCAAGCGATTCGTGAAGACTAACGATTCAGCGATACATCTCATTAACGGTTTATCGAAAGAATTACGTGGTGTATCGATGGATACCCTCAACATCGCCAACATGGAATATGCTCTTCGCCCTGGCGAATTCATTCTTGGATCAACCGTCGAATCGGTATCGATCCCCGATTACCTAGCATGTCGTTTCGAAGGAAAATCGTCGTTGGGACGTATCGGTCTGACGACGCATGTCACGGCTGGGTTCGTTGATCCCGGTTTTCAAGGAACCATAACCTTGGAGATCAAGAACGAGAATCAATTCCCGATTCTGCTAAAGCCCGGAATGCTTATCGGTCAGTTGTGCTTCATTCGTCTCAACAACAAAGTCGATCGGATGTATGGTTCAGTCGAACTTGGTTCCCACTATCAGAACCAGATCGGTGTCACTGAGGCTCGATCATGAATGGCATTATTCGAACTTATTCAGAACTCATGCGTATCGAATCGTATGAAGAACGTTTCGAGTATCTGGCTCTGAATGGAACAGTCGCTCGTCCGACATTCGGTAGCGAACGATGGATGAACCAGAGATTCTATCATTCGAAAGAATGGTATGATGTTCGAGATTATGTGATCGCTCGAGACAATGGTTTTGATCTAGGTCATCGGGATTTCCCGATACCAGGAAAGATCATGATTCATCACATGAATCCATTGACTCCCGATCAGATCGAACATGCAGATCGCAACATGCTTGACCCAGAGTTTCTTATATCCTGTTCTCTGGCAACCCATAATGCCATTCACTACGGTGACAAAGACCAACTTCGGATCATGAATGAACGTTTTCCGAACGATATGATACCATGGAGGTGAACATGAAAAAATATACCACATTTGAGATCATAGCATTTGTTTCGGCGATAATGTCGGCATTGATCTCAGCGATTCTTCTAGGCATCGTGTGCAGTTTCATGATTGTCGCCAGGGATCAGCAACAGGAAGTGCGAACAGTTAAAACCGGCGACATTTCTTGGATCTGTCTTGATACAAAAGATGGTGATCGCATCGTTGCTGAAAGTTGCCAAATATTACCACATGCATAGGATGGGTGCTCATCAATGAAAATCATAGATGTCGTATCCTCACCCCACACCGTGGAATCAGGGCAACGGATCATATTCAGTTTTAAGATCATCGATGATGGTCTTAAGGATTCGAACTACGTCAACATTTATGATGACCATGGTTCGAAGATCAATTTCGGTTTACCGATTTACTAGAAAGAATAAAAAAAATGTCTAATATCAAGAAAGCAGTCGTACGGTTCAACGGTCAGGAACTTGTGGCGACTTACGATGCTGAGACTCAGTTGTGGACAGCCACTGCGACGGCACCTGCCACGTCTTCGTATGGTCAGCCTGATCATGTATACAAGGCCGAAGTCTTTGCTCAAGATCAGGCTGGAAACTCTGCGACTGTTGATTCCAGTGATGCCACGTATGGTGCCCAACTGAAGATTCGCGTTCTCGAGAAGACCAAGCCTGAGGGTGTGATTCGTACCCCGTCCAATGGTTCCGTACTTGGTGCCAATACTCAGAACGTGCTCATTGCCGTGTCTGATAACGGTGGATCCGGTTTGAACAACGCCAGCTTCAAGCTGAAGGTGAACAATGTTTCCATTCCGCTGAAGACAGCCGAAGCCGATGGATACACCATTGAAGCTGGTTCCGGCGATGATGCTGGCAAGACCCTCGTCAAGTACACGGCGAAGAGCCTCCCCGATGGCGCCAATAAGGTCACCTTCGAATTCGCCGATAACGATGGCAACGTTGGCACTGTCCTTACGTCGAACTTCACCATTTCGACCGCGGCTCCGGCCCTCAACATCACCTCCCCGGCGGACAATCTGCTTACCAACTCCAAGACCATCACCGTTGCAGGCGCTGCTACTACACCTGTCACTGGTGTCACTATCTCCAGGGTCGTCATCAAGGTCGACAGCGGTGAACCTGAAGCCGTTACTCTCGGTGCCAATGGCTCGTTCAGCAAGGCGATCACTATCGCTACTGAGGGTCGTCATACCATCACGATCACCGCCACCGATTCGCTCGGCAAGACCACGCAGGTTATTCGCAATGTCACGATCGATACCACCAAGCCGGTGATTACCGATATCCATGCGTCTGCTACCACTGTCGATGCTGGTGGCCGCATTGTCTTCACCTTCAAGGTGACCGACACCGCCCCCGCCGCCAACGTCTGATAGGATCGCATTATGATCATACGGGTATGGGGCGAAGTCGACGGTGTCGAAATACCGTTGCGACCCCTAAAAGACAAGCCGGATTACTGGTATGGGTATTGTGATTGGTCCCCAAATCTGCTGCACATGGAGTTGTGGGCCGAGAACGATCGAGGAGCTAGAGGCCATTTCGATGGATTCGTGAAAATCCAGTATATCGGCAATGCTAAAACCAAGTGCCGGCTTGTCTTGTATCCGTATGTCATACGTCTGATGCGAGACGGCCTGCCGTTCGCCGATGCCGGAAGGAGTCATCGTATGCTTGAATCGGAAACGTTTTTATGCGGAGAAGATCGTAGGGTATCTATCGCCATCAACAGTACCGATCGTCATCCGTTTGAGGTCACCAATGCATTGTGGTCTCTCACGAACGGTGATAATATCGAGGCTTCTGGCGATTGCGAAGTGCAAGCGATTCGAAGCGATTATACGGTACTGAAAGCAAAGATTCAACCGATGATCGCCAATAACGTATACACGTTGCGTTTTAGTTATGATGTCAACGACGAACATCTCGAACAAGATGTTACCGTCAGAGTGAAATGAGGATCAATGAGTACATTATTGCAGTCTTCGATCCTGAACACGATCAAGCAGATGCTCGGCATCGATGAAACATTTAATGGTTTCGATCCGGAAATTATCATCGATATCAATTCGGCATTGATGACTTTGCATCAGATAGGGATCGGACCTTCGGGCGGATTTCAGATTACATCCGAGAGCGAGAGTTGGCAGAATCTTACCAGCGATGTATCGCAACTCAATGGAATCAAAACCTATATCTATCTCAAGACGCGATTGCTGTTCGATCCTCCATCCAATTCATTCCTTGTACAATCCATGGAAAAACAGATTCAAGAGCTTGAATGGCGATTGAATGTTAATGCGGAAGGAGCATTTGATGGATAATGAGATTGAAACCATTGATCCGGTCGAACAATGTTTTGAACATTTCGGCATCCTCGGTATGAAATGGGGACGTCGACGTTCGACCAAAGAACTTCAAGCCGCTCGTGGCAAGAAAGATTGGGAAGGCAATTCTGACAAGAATTCCGGTAAGGACTCAACCGAAGGGTCTCAGGCACTCAGGAAAGATTCAGATGAAGGTCCCAAGACCATTCGCAAAGAATCTGACAATGAGAAATACCAGCGTCTTTCTCGCATGAAGGTTCAGGATATGTCAACCCAAGAGATTAACGATTGGGTGAATCGAACCAATGCCATAGCCAATTATAATCGATTGACGGCTCAGCAGAAAGAGGCGTCACGATCCAAAGGCCAGAAATTTATTCATTTCATGTTGGATACCGGAAAATCCATGGCCATCGATGCCGGTAAAGAAATCGCTAAAGATTATCTTAAGACAGCCCTTAAAGGATATGCTGAAAGTAAGATCGCGCCTTCTACGCCACGACATGCGAAGTCGAAGAAAAAGAAGAAGTAGCGTATGACACTGTCAAACACTGCGACTCCACGATACTATGGCGAGTTTCGTCAGAAAGTGATATCTGGTGAAATCCCGGTATGTCGTGAAATCTCGATGGAGATGAATCGTATAGATGCCATGATCGCAAACCCTGGCATTTACTATGATGATACCGCTGTTGAGCATTGGGTGAATTTCTGCGAGCACGAACTGGTGTTGACCGATGGCTCTCCGCTTCATTTGCTTGATTCGTTCAAGCTATGGGGCGAGCAGATCTTCGGATGGTATTATTTTGTGGACCGATCAGTCTATATTCCGAATACCGATCGTCCCGGAGGACATTACGTCACCAAACGCATCAAGAAACGTTTGATCAATCGACAGTATTTGATCGTTTCTCGTGGTAATGCCAAGTCGTTGTATGCGACATGCTTGCAGGCATACATGCTACTGTGCGATCCAAATACCACCACTGGCATTGTCGTGGCGCCGACCATGAAACTTGCCGACGAGATCATGTCACCGATCCGTACCGCTATTCAGCGAGCTCCAGGACCGGCGATCAAGATGATGACGCAGGGAAAACTCCCAGGACGAAGTGGCGGTGTTACTGGCAATCAGGTCATGCTGGCCTCGACAAAGGTTGGTATTCAATATTTTCCGACGAACAGTCTTGTCGAAGTTCGTCCGATGTCCATTGATAAACTTCAGGGCGCTCGACCTAAGATCGCTACTGTTGATGAGTGGCTTTCTGGCGATACTCGTGAAGATGTTGTCGGTGCATTGGCCCAAGGCGCTTCCAAAGAGCAATCCGATAGAGGCGGTTCCGATTGGTTGATCGTGGCGACGTCGTCTGAAGGCACTGTCCGTAATTCGGTCGGTGATACCATCAAGCTTGAGCTTATGAGTATCCTGAAAGGCGAGTATCAGGATTATCACACCTCGATATTCTACTATCGACAGGATGATGTCAAAGAGGTTGCCGATCCTTCGACTTGGATGAAATCGAATCCGAACATTGGCATCACCGTAACGTATGAAACGTTGCAGAACGATGTCGAACGTGCGGAAAAAGCACCGGCCAATCGCAATGATATTTTGGCTAAACGTTTCGGCATCCCTATGGAAGGCTACACCTACTTCTTTACGTATGAGGAAACACTTCCACACACCAAGAAGGACTTCTGGGGATTACCATGCGCACTCGGTGCCGATCTTTCACAAGGCGACGATTTCTGTTCGTTCACCTTCATGTTCCCACTGCGTGGTGAAGTGTTCGGAATCAAGACTCGAAACTATATTTCCGAGTATACCTTGACGAAACTTCCCACAGCTGCTCGTCAGAAGTATGAGGAATTCATTCGAGAAGGTTCTTTGCATATCATGGAAGGAACCACCCTCGACATGGATCTGGTGTATGATGATCTCGATCAACACATCATTGATTGCCAGTATGATGTTCGCGCATTCGGTTATGATCCGTACAATGCCAAACGATTCGTCGAACGATGGACTCAAGACAATGGCGCTTTCGCTATTGAGAAAGTCATTCAAGGAGCCAAGACGGAATCCGTTCCGCTCGGTGAATTGAAGAAACTCGCTGAAGATCGTCGTTTGTTGTTTGACGAATCATTGATGTCATTCACCATGGCGAATTGTATGACATTAGAAGATACCAACGGTAATCGAAAGCTATACAAGGCTCGTCGTGAAGACAAGATCGATGCCGTTGCCGCAATGATGGATGCTTTCATTGCATTCAAGAACAATCGAGATGCATTCGAGTAAGGAGGTGAATCATGGCTGAATTTAAGGCTGCTCTTCGTAAAAAACTTTCGCGGGAAGGGGAGGCTCTTCCTGATGGAAGCTTTCCAATTCGTAACGAAAAAGATTTGAAGAATGCCATTAGTTCGTATGGTCGCTCCAAAGACCCTGAGAAAGCTAAAGTATGGATTAAACAACGCGCTAAGGCTCTGGGATTGGAGAAATTAATTCCAGAAGCATGGGTTTCAAATATGCCTGCGGCTAAGGCAGTTCGAAAGAAGCCGTCGAACAACCAGTTCGTTGCTAAAGCCGTTCGAAAGAAGGTGATGAACTGACATGGCTACCGCATTAACAAGAATCAGCAAATTCTGGAATGCTTTTTCGACTCCTCCAGGGAAGTATATTCCAAACGTTGGGCAATCATATTCGTTGAATCCGGATCGACCTTATTTCACCGGTGGAAATGAACGGTCTATTGTTTCGGCGTTGTATAATAGGATTGCTCTCGACGTGTCGACACTGACAATTCGACATTGCCGATTGAATGCCCAAGGCCAATACATTGAGGAAATCAAGGATCCTTTGGACGATTGTCTCAACATTGCAGCTAATATCGATCAAACTGGTCGTCAGTTCATTCATGATTTGACGACCACGATGTTCGACGATGGTGTTGCGGCGGCAGTTCCAGTAAAGACATCCGATAATCCAAATCGGCTCGGTTCATATGATATTTATGAATTGAGGGTTGGAAGAATTATCGCATGGATGCCTCAGCATGTTCGAGTATCGGTATATAACGATATCTCCGGTCAACGAGAGGAACTTGTTCTTCCCAAGACTCTGATGGCTATTGTCGAGAACCCTCTATACTCGGTCATGAACGAACCGAATTCGACGCTTCAGCGATTGATTCGAAAACTTAATCTTTTGGATGCGATTGATGATCAATCCAGTTCTGGAAAATTGGATTTGATTCTTCAGCTTCCATATACGATTAAGTCTGATGCTCGCCGTAAGGAAGCCGAACGTCGTCGTTCCGACATCGAAAAGCAGCTCACTGGTTCGAAGTATGGTATCGCCTATACCGATGGCACTGAACGTATTACCCAGTTGAATCGATCGGTTGAGAATAATCTTCTCGAACAGATCAAATACCTGACAACCATGCTGTACGGTCAATTGGGCGTATCGGAAGCCATTGCTAATGGAACCGCTACTGCTGAGGAAATGCTGAACTATCACAATCGCACGATCGAACCGATCATCTCGTCGATCTGTGATGCGATGAACGCCAAGTTCCTCACGAAGACCGCTCGATCTCAAGGCCAAACCATTAAGTTCTTCCGAGATCCGTTCAAACTAGCTCCGGTCGATCAGATTGCCGAACTCGCCGATAAGTTCACTCGAAACGAGATCATGACCTCGAACGAATTCCGTTCGGTTCTTGGCATGTCTCGAGTTGACGATCCTGCTGCCGATGAGCTTCGTAACAAGAATCTCAACAAGGCTGATTCCGGATCGGATATGTCCGGTCTTACCGATGAAGATCAGTCTGAAGGCTCTGACGAAGAACCAATGACCCAGGAACGATACGATGCGGAAATAGCAGCGTTCGATAAGAATGATGCCGATCTTGCAGATCTTGAAAAGGAACTGGAATGACCGAATCGTTTGAACACTACGCATCAAAGTATTATGATCCAGTCAAAGCTCATGAATATTACATGAAGACTAGACAGCTCAAAGGATATGATACTCAAGGCAAGACATTGAATGATGAAGGTAAGCAAGCGAAAGCTTATATTACCAAACGAATCCGAGAGGAACGTTATTCGGTTCTCAAGAAGGAACAGAGTAATCGGAATCAAAAGATTTATTCATCTTCAGTGGAAATGGCTAATCAGATTCGTCAGTTGCAATTGCAAATGAAACAACTCACTCCTGAAAAGAAGAAGACGCTCGGTAAGCAGATTCAACGCAAGATCGCAGGATTGCGCGAAGACAATGCTCGAGCGAAAGCCGATTTCCAGAAGAAGTATATCGAGTTTGCGCAGAAGACTCGTTCTGATTATTCGAAGACTCTGGATAGTGAAATCAATAAACTCTATTCCGATGCTTCGATGACCAAAGCTGTTCAGACGAAGAAAAAGTCTAGAACGAAGAAATAACATTAATTCGAGAAAGGAGTGATCCATATGGCTGATGGCTTTAAGAGTGATTTCAGTGGCTACGCTACAAAGAACGACGTTCTTTGCTCCGATGGCCGAGTCATTCGTAAAAACGCATTTGCCGATCAGGATGGCACCGTGGTTCCTCTGGTGTTCCAGCATGATCATACTAGTCCACTTTCGGTGATCGGTAAGGCATTGCTGGAAAACCGTGATGATGGCGTCTATGCATATGGCTATTTGAACGATACCGATGCCGGTAAGGCTGCTCGTGGCATCATTCAACATGGCGATATGATGTCGCTGTCCATTGCCGCCAATAAGGTAGTCCAGGAAGGAGCCGATGTGCTTCATGGTAAGATCCGTGAAGTGTCGTTGGTCTTTGCTGGGGCTAACCCAGAGGCGACTATTGATAATGTGATTCGTCATTCTGATGATGGTGACTCGTTTGAGGATCCGTCCTCGATCAGCGCCAATTTCCTGTGCGAGATCGAACAAGGTGACGAGTCTGGAGATCCTTCGGAGGTATTCTCTGAAGATTCTCTGAATGAAGTGCTTCACGCAGATGAAAATGCGGAGAAGCACAAGAAAGAGGATGAACCAGCTTCCGACGGTTCTGCTAAACAAACCGCAAAATCCAAAGAAACTGATTCGGACGATTCCGATTCTGAATCGGATGATGAGGATCCTCAGAAGGTCTACGACAGTCTGAATGATAAGCAGAAGGCGCTTGTTGAAGGTCTTGTCGGTATGGCTCTGAATGAGGGTAAGACCAAATCGGCCAAGACCGAGGGCGAACAATCCAATAAACAGCAAACCGTCGAACAGTCGGCGGATGAAGGAGATGAAATGAATATCTTCGAACACAATGCTACCGAAGGCGCTACGTCTTTCGAGCACTCTGATGATTATCAGAGCTTTATGCATTCTGAAGGTGTGAAGGGCGCTACTGATTTCGCCCATGCTCAGGAGAACTTCTTCCGAGCCGCCCAGCGCGATCCGTCTGGCTCTCTTCAGAAGTTTGTGCTTCAGCACGCCCAGGATTATGGCATCAAGAACATCGACGTGTTCTTCCCGGATGCTCGTGCTGAGCGTACCGAGCCCGATCTGTACAAGCGCGACACCGAGTGGGTGGCCGGTCTTCTGAATGGCGTCCATAAGGTTCCGTGGACTCGCATCAAGTCCGAGTACGTCGACCTGACTCCGGATGAGGCTCGTGCTAAGGGCTTCACGCTTGATCGTAACAACAATCATCGCAAGTTCGATGAAATGATCACTGCGTACAAGCGTCAGACCACGCCGACCACCGTCTACAAGAAGCAGAAGGTGGACCGTGATGACGTGCTCGACATCACTGAGTTCTCCGTGGTGAACTTCCTGATGCGTGAAATGCGTATCCAGCTCGATGAGGAAGTCGCCCGTGCAATCCTTATTGGCGATGGTCGTGAAGTTTCCGCTCAGGATCACATCAACACCGAATGCATTCGTCCGATCGTTTCCGACGACGATCTGTATGTGATGCATTCCGTGGGTAAGGCCGACGAAACCCAGACCGCTCTGGTTGACCGTATTCGTCAGTCCAAGGTCGGTTACATGGGTTCGGGCGTCCTGACTGCATATGTTTCCCCAACCCTGCACGCCAGCTTCGCTGTGCAGCGTGATCAGATGGGTCGTCGTCTGTACGATTCCGACGCCGCTCTGGCCTTCGAGCTCGGTGTCCAGAAGATCGTTGAGGTCCCGCTGCTCGAGAACTTCAAGCTGGAGAACAACAACGTCCTTCAGGCCATCATTGTCGATCCTCGCGACATCACCGTCGGCACCGATCGTGGCGGCGATGTGACTTCGTTCAACGACTTCGACATCGATTACAACCAGTACAAGTACCTGATCGAGACTCGTATGTCCGCCGCTCTGACCAAGCCGAAGTCCGCGATCGTGATCGAGGCAGCCCCAAAAGCGTGACGCCTCCTGAATCGACTGACAAGAAGGTGACCGCCATCGCAGTCACTCCTTCCACGCAGTCGATCATTGTTGGAGGCACTACTCAGCTCAGGGCGACAATCACCCCTACTGATGCGACCAATCAAAATGTCAAGTGGTCTTCCAAGCAGGAGGCTATTGCTACCGTGTCGCAATCCGGTCTGGTGACCGGAAAGACCGCCGGCGTTGCCCATATCGTGGCTTCCGCTCAGGATGGCAGCAAGGTGACCGGTGAGGCTCAGATCACTGTTACCGCGCCGACGCTTGGAACCTTGACTGTTGGTGTCACACCTGGAGCCGACGGATATTCGGTGTCAGTAACGCCTGCGCTTGAATCAGGCAATACTCGGTATTATCGTGTGACCGCTGCGAATGCCGCTCCGACGATCACGTATGATCAGACGGTGACGACTTCCGAATGGACTGCGTTCACTCCAGGACAAAAGGTCACCGGAACCAGTGGTCAGGTCATCTCCGTGGTTGACTTGACTGCCGGCGGCAAGGCTCGCAAGTATGGTAAGGCAGTGCTTCCAGCACAGTCCGCTTGATATAAGGGTTGATCAATGGCCCGATTCGCTGGAGCAGTAGGATTCGCGGAACAGGTGAAGACGGCTCCCGGTGTATATCGAGATGAAATTGTCGAACGACAGTACACAGGCACTGTCGTTCGCAATACCGTTCGTTGGAATACAGGGTCCGAGGTGAATGAACCGATGCGACTGGATCAGTCGATATCGATCATCTTGGACCCGTATTTCAATGATCATCTGCAAGCGTTGCGTTATGTACGTTGGATGGGCGGATTGTGGAAAATCACGTCCGTTCAGATTCAGCGTCCACGTGTCATATTGCAACTGGGAAGTGAGTATCATGAGCAGACCCCGTGAGGAGCTACAACAGATACTTGAGAACCTCATGAGTGAAGCTTATGAGGCGCTTCCCGATGATGTTCGCAATGTGACACCGAATTTCTCGGGGCATGTGTATTTTCAGGCTCCGTCAAGAATCGAGTATCCTGCAATCGTTTATGAACGGACGAGTGCCGATACACAGTTCGCTGATGACGCTCCATATATCTATGAGAAGCGTTACCAGGTGACCGTCATCGAAAAGGATCCCGATTCATCCATACCAGATCGAGTCGCGATGCTTCCGAAATGCCTCTTTGACAGGCATTACGTCACTGAAAATCTGCATCACGACTCATTTATAATCTATTTCTGAAAGGAGTATCCCATGGCAGCTCTTGTTTGGGATAAGACCGGCGAACGTACGTATGAGACTGGCGTCGATCGCGGCGTTCTGTTCGTCATGAAGGAGGATGGCAGCGGCTACGATGCCGGTGTCGCTTGGAACGGTCTGACTGGCGTCACCGAATCGCCTTCCGGCGCTGAAGCGTCCGCTCAGTACGCCGACAACATCAAGTATCTGACTCTGACCTCCGCTGAAGAATTCGGTGCCACCATCGAGGCCTTCACTTATCCGCCGGAGTTTGCTCCGTGTGATGGTCAGGCCACTCCGGTTGAGGGCGTTACCGTTGGTCAGCAGGCTCGTCGTAAGTTCGGTTTCTCGTACCGTACCAAGGTCGGCAACGACACCGCTGGCATCAACTATGGCTACAAGCTGCACCTGATCTATGGTGCCACCGCAGCTCCGTCCGAGCGCGAATATGCGACCGTCAATGATTCTCCGGAGGCCCAGACTCTGAGCTGGGAGATCAGCACCGATCCAGTCGAAGTCGGTGTTGATGGTTTGACTGCAACCGCTCAGGTCACCATCGACTCCACAAAGGTCGATAAAGCCAAGCTCAAGGCACTCGAAGACAAGCTGTACGGACGTGGCACTGGTACCACCGCTGCCACTCCGACTCTGCCGTCGATCGCGGAAGTGATTAACATGTTCAAGCCCACCACCCCTGGTGGCGGAACTCACACTGTCGAATCGTCCGCTTTCACTGTCGACGAACCGGACGCGCTCGCCCTGTCCTGAGTCGTTCAAAATAGGAAGTAATTCTTCCTGGCCACCTTTATGGTGGTCAGACTCTCTGGAAGATAACCACATTAGTCAGAATTGATGCCATATGTTTTCTCGATCATCTTTCAGAGGGCCTGACCATTGTAACGGAAAGGAGCTATCATGACTCTCAAAAGAGATATTATGTTTCTCAATGGTATCGATATCTCGAATTGGCAGGCCCGCATCGATCTTGCCGCCGTTCCTGCTGATTTCGTTATCGCAAAGGCCACTCAGGGCACAGGATACGTTTCTCCTGACTGTGCTCGACAGGTTGAACAGGCACGTCATGTAGGCAAACGTTTCGGCGTGTATCATTACGTCTCCGGTGGCAACGCCGTCGCCGAAGCCAATTACTTTGTCGACAATTGCACCAATTGGATCGGCAAAGGTCTGTTCTGCATTGATTGGGAATCTCAAGAGAATTCCGCTTGGGGTAACGAGGGTTATCTAGAACAAGTCGTTGCACAGGTGAAGGCTCGTACTGGTATTCCTCCGATTATTTATGTGCAGGCCTCTCGTTATGCTCAGGTCGCCGCAGTCGCCAATCGTCAGAACTGTGGTCTGTGGATCGCGCAGTATGCGAACATGAATCCGACTGGCTATCAGGACACTCCATGGAATGAAGGCGCTTACGCTTGCGTCATTCGCCAGTATTCTTCTGCCGGTCGTCTTCCGGGCTATGGCGGAAATCTGGATTTGAATAAGTTCTACGGCGATGGCGCCACGTTCGACAAGTATGTGACCGGTGGCGGAAACGCTTCGAATGTTCCTCCTTCACAGCCTGCCGATCCGCTTGCCGGACGGTCCGATGACGATCTCGCCAATGCCGTGATTCGTGGTGAATTCGGTGACGGCGATGCTCGTCGGCAGAACCTTGGTTCGCGGTATGATGCAGTTCAGGCACTGGTGAATCAGAAGCTCGTCAAGCCGCAGTCCTCCGGTCGTACGTATACTGTTCAACCTGGAGACACTCTGTCTGGTATTGCCGCCAAGCTCGGTGTGGCTCAGTCTCAGATCGGCGGTTTCCATTCCGGCAATCCGAACCTGATTTATCCTGGCGAGGTGCTGTCAGTTTCCGGTGGGTCGCCTCAGCCATCGGCTGAATATTATACCGTTCGGTCGGGTGACAATTTGTCGGCTATTGCTGTTCGTTATGGCACTAGTTGGCAGCACATTCGTGATCTGAATGGTTTGGCGAATCCGAATCTTATCTATCCGGGTCAGCGTCTTCGCGTTAAGTAAGGAATGATTATGCTCGAGCTTACTCTTCCAGAGGTTGAGGGTTATGACGAGAACACTGGAAAATTTATTGCAGCAGCTCCCGCTATAACCCTCAAACTCGAGCATAACCTCGTCGCAATCTCAAAATGGGAATCAAAATTTAAGAAACCGTTCTTCTCCAAGGAATCAAAAACCGAAGAGGAGAGCAATTATTACATTTGGTGCATGGATCAGGATTCTGAACATGCCCTTTCTTTATATTTTCGCTTGACCGATGCTGATAGGCGGGCTATTCAGGAGTACATTGCCGATCCTCATACCGCAACCGTGATCAACGATCGACGTGAAACCAAGCAACATGCCAAATCATTCACGTCTTCCGAGACCATCTATGCTGCGATGACAACTAGAGGTATTGATTGGAGTGCTCAATATTGGCACATCAATCGTTTGTTGACATTGATACGTCTCATCGATGTGGAAAATTCAAAGGGTGATAAACACAATCGTATGAGCGCCAAAGACAACAGAGCCGAACGCGCTCGCATCCTTGCAGAGAATCGTAAACGTTTTAACACGAGAGGTTAGTAATGACGGGTATCAGGGTGGAGGTCAACGGCGACTTCAGTGGCCTTGACCGTTTTATCACTAATATCAAAGAACGACGATATCTCAAAGTACTGGATCGAATCGGACGTCGAGGCGTTGATGCTTTGTCTAACGCCACCCCTGTCGATAGCGGTGCAACAGCAGCTGCCTGGGGGTATGAGATCCATAGATCGAAGCATCGATCCGAAATCGTCTTTACCAATTCCAACGTCAATAATGGCGTGAACATCGCCATTATTCTCCAGTATGGACATGGCACCGGAACTGGTGGATACGTCGCTGGACGCGATTACATCAATCCGGCGCTTGCGAAAACATTTGATCAATTGGCTGATGAAGCTTGGAGGGCGGTGACTAATGGCTAACATCGATGAACGTGTGGTCAAGCTGTCCATGGACGATTCGTCCTTGCAGCAAGGTGTATCTCGTGTTACCAAAGCTTTGGAGCAGCTCAAGAAAGCATTTAAATTCAGCGACACCAAGTCGTTTGAAGAGCTCGATAAAGCTGCCAAGAAAGTCAAGTTCGATAGCGTATCCAAATCTGCATCTGATATGCAGAAGGATATCAGTAAAGCCACGTCCAAAGCAGCCGACAACTTTGCTGAGATGGGTTCGAGCGCTCAGAAGAGCGTTCAACAGATCGGTGCCGCTTCCGATAACGTCAATTTAACTGGCGTAGCATCTGCTGCAAACAAGATGTCCAATCAGGTGCAGCAGTCTGCCGCCGAAGCAAACTCCGCAATCGGAAAGATTGGCACCAATACTGTTGGCATTCAACAAACCGTTGACGCGATTGACGGTATCAATGATGCGGCCAATCGTGTTGATTTTGGCCCGATTCAGAAGGGTGTTGAAAACGTCAAAATGGGAATCTCTTCCATGAGGGATTCCTTGATGGATGGCGTGAACACCTTCAAAGCCACTCCTATCGGCGAGCAGCTCGATGCGGTTCAACCACATTTCAAGGCTCTTGAGGCTATTGGTGTTGTCGCCATGGGCAATCTTGCGGCTAAAGCGGCTACGTATGGTATGCAAATTGCCGGAGACTTGACTAATGGCATTCGTAGCGGTTTTGAAGAGTATGAGACTCAGCTGAACTCGGTTCAGACCATTCTTGCCAACACCCAGAGAGAGGGATCCAACCTCACTCAGGTCAATACCGCTCTGAATCAGCTCAATACCTACGCTGATAAGACAATTTATAATTTCACCGAAATGACGAAGAACATCGGTACGTTCACAGCTGCCGGTGTTGATCTTCAGACTTCGGTGAACTCGATCAAGGGTATTGCTAACCTCGCGGCCATTTCCGGTTCAAGTTCTCAGCAAGCTTCAACAGCCATGTACCAGTTGTCTCAGGCATTGGCTACTGGTACGGTCAAGCTCATGGACTGGAACTCTGTCGTCAACGCCGGTATGGGTGGCCAGGTATTTCAGGATCTGTTGATTCAGACTTCCGAGAAGCTTGGTACTGGGGCTAAGCAGTATATTGCAGCTGAAGGTTCGTTCCGTGACTCGCTTCAGAAAGGCTGGCTTACCTCAGACGTTCTTACCCAGTCGTTGAACATCCTGGCTATGGATATTACCGATGTCGAGAAGGCCGTTCAGTCGCTCGTCTCCAAGGGTTATACCGAGGAAGAGGCGAGGCAACTAGTTCAGCTCGCTCAGACTGCTCAGGATGCCGCGACCAAGGTTAAGACATTCTCGCAGCTTATTGATACCGCCAAGGAAGCCATCGGATCTGGTTGGTCACAGTCCATGCAGATTCTGTTTGGCGACTTCGAAGAAGCCAAGGATCTATGGACAGGCGTTTCCGACGAAATCAATAACATTATCAATGCCCAATCGCAGGCTCGAAACCAGCTACTGTCCGCCGGGTTCTCGTCCGGATACAAGCAGTTGGTGAACGAAGGAATCGTCGATACCCAGCGATTCAACGACATATTAAAGGAAACCGGAGACGCGGCCGGTGCCGGAGCAAGTGCGGCCATTCAGGAATATGGCTCATTTGAGAAGTCGCTGCGAAAGGGATGGGTTAACGCTAATATTCTGAAAGATAGCGTTAATCGATTGACTCAAGAGGTCAATGGGTATGACGATGCCAAGAAACAGAATCTTGGCATAACCAATGAGCAAATCAACCGACTGAATGCACTCAATGCAGGTCTTCAAAATGGCAGTATTTCCGCTGACGAATTCGCCAACAAAATGCAGCGGATGTCCGGTCGAGAGAACGTCATCCAGGGTCTTGCCAATGTTTGGAATTCTCTGAAGACGGTCATTCAAACGGTGGGCAAGGCTTGGGACGAAGTCATGCCTAGCATGAATGGTGACACCATTTATGCACTTACCGAAGCTTTCCGCAAGTTTACTGAAGGGTTGAAACCTTCGCCTCAGTTGTTGAATGTCATTGGAACGGCCACCAAGGTCGTGGCAACAGCGTTTAAGATACTTCTTGGTGCTGTTGGTTTGGTGGTTAAGGGCTTCGGCATACTGCTGGGCTTTGCTGGAAAAATCTCTGGCGTATTCATTAATATCGCTTCATCGGTTATTGATGGCGCTAGAGCATTTGCGGCATATGTCCGACAATCTCAGATTGTTACTAACATCATCAAATTCTGGGAATCTGCATTCTCGTCACTCGGAACCGTCGTCGAAACCATTGGTAAATCCATCAGTGGCGTATTCGATGGTATGCTTGATGGCATGAAGAAGGGGTCTTCCGGATTCCCCGATATTCTTGGTATTATCAGCAACGCCTTGGCCAATTGGACTAAAGAAATCGATCGATACGGTATCGAATTCCAACAGGCATTCCAAGATAAATTCGGAACCGTTCCTGATATCGCTCAGAAGGTTTCGGATAAGATCGCTTCGGCGGTACAATCGCTTCAACCGGTATTTGATTGGATTGGCGATCGTGTTCGGGAAATCGGAGAAGCCATTCAACGATTCTTCGGCGATCTTAATGGCAAGATCACACTTGATCAGATCCTGTCACTGATCAATGGTGGACTGTTGACCGGCGTGCTTATGGGTCTTCGCAAGTTCATCAAAGGCTTGAATGAAGTTGGCGATGATCTTGAGAAGTCGACCTTCAAAGGCGCTTTGAAGAAGACACTCGACGATATCGGTAATTCGTTTAAGGATTTCGCCAAGTCGTTCAAGATCGTTTCGATCACCGCAATCGCTGCATCGATCAAGTTGCTTGCTGACGCCTTAACGCAATTGTCGACCATCAGGACCGAAAAGATCATGCCGGCGCTTGGCGCCATGACCGCCATCATTGCCGTCATGACTGGCATGATGACTGGACTTGCTGCTTTGGCAGAAGTAACCAACAAAGCCGGAAAACTGGTCTTTGATTTCGACGCATTAAATAAGGTCGCTTTGGCCATGGTGGCGCTCGGTGCTTCCATGAAGCTTATGGCCAGTGCCGCCTACATGCTTAAAGACATGGATATCGCACAAATTGCTGTGATATTCGGTTCCATGGCTGGCGCTATTCTTGCTCTTGGCGGATCGATCGCTTTGATGGGAACCGCCAAACCCGAACGACTCAATGCTGTTGGAACCAACATGATTCGTATGGGTGCCGGATTCATATTGATGGCATCTTCGTTAGTTGTTCTGGCAAAAGCGGTTGAAATGTTGGCAAGCGTCAAGCCGGATGATTTGTCGCGTTCGATGAATGCCGTTGCGTTGGGTATAGTTCTCCTGACCACGGCCATGGCGGGTCTTGGCGCCGGTGCTAAATTCGGTGCCGATTATTCCGGTGTGGGCAAGAACATCCTTTTGATGGCGACGGCCCTGATTCCTCTTGCTGCTGCGGTTAAGATTCTCGGCACTATGGACCTTGATGACCTCGCCAAGGGACTAGGCTCGATAGCGATTGGCTTGGGTGTCCTCGCTGGAGCTATGGCAGGTCTTGGCTATATTCAAGGCATTGGAGGCAGTTACGGGAAGTCAGCAGCGGCCATCATGGCATTCGCGGCTGCCATGGTGCTTCTCGCAGTCCCGATCAAGGTGCTCGGTGGCATGGATCTTGGCAACCTTGCCAAAGGCGTCGGCTCTTTAGTCATCACTCTCGGCGCCTTCGCCGGAGCCATGGCGCTATTCAGCAAGTTCAATGGCCAATTCGCCGGAATGCTGATGGCTTCAACCGCTATATTGTCATTCGCCACGGCGGCCGTGGCCTTGACCATTCCGATCAAGGTCCTTGGCGGAATGGATCTGAACAGTCTGGCCAAGGGTCTCAGCGGTTTCGGTTTGGCTTTGGCTGGTATGGTCGCGGCCATGAATCTCATGCCCAACAACATGTCGGGTCAAGCCGCAGGCATGATGGCATTCGCTGCTGGCATCACGGTCCTTGCCGTCGCCATCCGTCTTATGGGATCGATGGATCTTAAGCAGCTCATTACCGGGTTGACTGGATTCTATGGGGCTCTTCTCGGACTCGGATTCGCAGGCACGGTTCTCGGTCCGATGGCCGCAGAGCTCATGGCAGTCGCCAAAGCCATGGGCGTGTTCGGCCTTGCCTGCCTCGCCATCGGCGCTGGCATGGCGCTTGCTGGAGCTGGCCTCACTGCTCTCGCAGCCACCGGATCAGCTGCCGGTGGCATTCTGATCACGGCGCTCGATACTCTGATCCAATTCATCCCGGCATTGGCGAAGTCTTTGGTGACCGCTCTTACCGGTGTTCTTCAGGTGATCGTGGCTGCTTTGCCTCAGATTCTTGATGCGTTGTCGTCGATTCTCAGGGATCTTATGGCGTGGCTTGTCCAGCAAGTTCCGGCAGTCGCCGAAGCCGTCGTCACAATGATCGATAAGATCTTGCAGGTGGTTGCCGCACACGCCGATACCATCACCGACAGTCTCGTAACCATTCTGGTTGCAGCGCTCAACGCTGTGGCTGGTCATGCTCCGGAGATTACAGCGGCTCTTGGCAATGTCATGACTGCCATATTCACGGCCATCGCCGATTCGATACGCAATCTCGATCCATCGGTGCTTACTTCGTTGCTTCTTTCCGTTGGAGTCATGGCCTTGGTATTCAAGGCTTTGGCAAAGATGAAGAAAGACGTCATTGGAGCACTAATGGTTGGCGGCACCATGATCGGGCTCATGACGGCCCTTACCGGTGTCTTCGCACTCATGAATCTGCTGAATCCAGTCAACACCGTGGCATCGGCGGTATCGCTATCCACGGCCTTGATCGCCATGACCGGCGCATTCAAGATCATGGAGACCGCGAAGAAGAACGTCATTGGTGCTCTGGCTGTCGGCTCGGCAATGGCTGCAATCCTTACCGAGTTGGCACTGGTCTTCGGACTGATGTCTGCCATGAACATCGACAGCGTTGGCACCATCGCAGCGTCGTTGTCGGGAACCATTCTGGCAATATCCGCAACGGCAGCGATCATGAGCCTGATCAATGTCGGTGCCGCTATGAGTGGTGTTGCTGCTTTGGCGACATTCATTGCTGGCCTCGCTGCCATCGTCGCTGCCGCTGGCGCCATCAAGCAGATACCTGGTGTCGACTGGTTGGTGTCTGAAGGCGCCGCATTCATGGCGAAGATCGGAGCCGCACTTGGCGGATTCATCGGATCCATTGCCGGTGCTATTACCGGTGCCATAATGGGGGCTATCGGCAGTTCGCTGCCGGCACTGGCTACCGGTTTGTCCAACTTCATGACCAATCTGAAGCCATTTATCGCAGGCGCCAAAGAGATCGATGGCTCTGTCGCAACGGCTGTTGATACTCTGGCTAATGTGGTGCTCAAACTTACAGCTTCGAATCTTCTCGATGCCATCACCAGTTTCATAACCGGTGGCAATGGTATTGAGAATTTCGGAACCAAGCTGGTACCGCTTGGTCAAGCATTGAAAGACTACTCCGTAGTAGTTGCTGGTTTGGATTCGGCATCCATTGTGTCGTCTGCTATGGCTGCTCAAGCGCTGACACAGGTGCTGAATGCGCTTCCTGCCGACGATGGACTTTGGCAGAAGATCGCCGGTGGTAAGGACTGGAGCACCTTATCCAACGGCCTTGTTCAAATGGGCATGGCGTTGAAGATGTACGGTATTACCGTGACTGGACTTCAGCCCGGACCGATAAGCGCTTCTATCGAAGCCCTCAACGGATTGAATGGTGTGCTGAACGCCGTTCCTTCTGATGACGGTTGGTGGCAGAAGATCGCCGGCGGCAAGGACTGGAGCACGCTGTCCACCGGACTCACCGGAATGGGCAAGGCACTTGCCGGATATGGCAAAGCCGTATCTGGTGATGGGGTCAATATCGAAGCCATTCAGAAGACGGTTCCAGCCGTTAAGACGCTGAACAACGTTCTTCAGAACGTTCCTTCTGATGACGGTTGGTGGCAGAAGATTGCCGGTGGCAAGAGCTGGGGCACGCTCACTGAAGGCCTGAAGGGACTCGGCGAAGCACTTGCCGGATATGGTAAAGCCGTATCTGGTGATGGTGTCAACGTTGGAGCCATTCAGAACACCGTTCCGGCGGTCAAGTCGTTGACCGAGATTCTGAAGAGCGACTTCAGTCAGGTCGGCGATTTCGGTCCTATAAAGACCGCCGCCACACAGCTGGGCAATGGTCTAGCCGGATATTATAATGCCGTTTCCACGGTAGCTCCGGATGCCATTGCGCCAACGTTCGCGCCATTGCGTTCGTTGATCAATGTCATCAATAGTCTCGGTGGCATGTCGATGGACGGAACGTCTGTCGGATTCATCACAGCGGCGACTCAGCTCGGTATTGGATTGTCGAACTACACGTCGCACGTATCTGGATTGGACTTCTCGAATATTTCGTCCAGTGTCGGTGCGGTCCGTTCGCTGTCCAACGTCATGAGCGGAATGTCTGGCGAGTATGGCGGAGTCACAGCATTCCAGCAAGCGGTAACTACGCTTGCTAATACGGCGTTCGTATCTCTTGCCGCAGCCATTCAAAATGCCAATACTTCTATTAGCACTGGTTTGTCTAGTGTGAACACGGCGTTGAGCACCGGCACAACGACCTTGACCGGATCCGTGAATGCCCTGAATTCCGCTTTCCGTGGTATCAATCTAAGTGGCGATCTCTCGTCTCAGATGAGTGCTGCTGCAAGCGCTGCGAATTCTGGAGCGAATCAGATCCGTTCGGCATTGAACGTCCTCGCCACTTGGTTGAGCGGTTTCGCTTCGATCTGGCAGGCATCGTTCACGCCGATAATCGGAGCCACTCGTACCGGCCTCAACCTGGTCGCTCAGGCGATTTCCTCGTACAATGGTCGTTTCTCGCAAGAGGGACGTAGTTTGGCGAACAGTCTGGGCAGCGGCATGCGTTCTGGCATCGGCAACCTTTCGGGCATCTTCAATAACGCGCTGAGTGCCGCTGTCAACGGCGCTCGTGCATATCGTGGAAGCTTCGAGAGTGCCGGTTCCTATCTGGCAGCCGGTTTGGCCGTGGGTATATCACGCAATTCCGGTGTTATCAGCCAGGCCGCAGCGGATGCCGTGTCGAATGCCGTTGAGGCAGCCAAGGAAGCAGGCAAGATCAAATCGCCATCACGTGTCATGGCTAAGGTCGGCATGTGGTTCGACAAGGGCCTGGAGAACGGCATCGCTGATAATGTCGGTGGTGTCGTTCAAGCCGCAAAGACCATGATGACAAGAAGCATCGATGTCTTCGATTCTTCGCTGAGTGGCATCGGCAAGATCGATATTCCGGAATTCGATGTCAATCCGACCATCACTCCGGTGATGGATCTATCGGTTGTCGAGGGTCAAGCCGCGTATCTGAATTCCATGCTGTCCGACACGGTTGGCATCGGATATTCATCTAAGATGATCGACAAGATCACTGCGATGCCTCGCCAGAGTGATGCCGGTCACGCTGCCGAAACTGTTGAGAAGACCCCTCAGCAAATCATCAACAACTACGACTTCACGCAGAATAACACTTCTCCGAAGGCGCTCAGTCGTTATGATATCTACAAGCAGACCCGTACGCAGTTCCGTCAATTCGAGCAAATGAATCGAAATGGAGGTCGATGATGTTTCAGTCAATGACTGTTACGAATGCTCGTGGCGACACGCTCGATCTCCCCATCCGAAACCCAATGGCGACTGGCTATAACGTCGTCGCCATTGACGGTCTCGGACCGGTCGATGCCGTGCTTCAAACCAGCAATACTGTTACTACCGACGGTGTGATCTTTAATGGCGCCCGTAAGGATGAGCGTGAGATTGTCATAAACCTCGCGTATCATCCGGAATCGGGTAAGAACATTGAGGACCTTCGGCATGGAACATACAAGTACTTCCCCGAAAAAGAGGAAGTCACCTTGGTGTTCCATGCCGACACCCGTTCGGTTCGTACGACCGGCATCGTCGAATCGAATGATATTTCGATATTTTCCGAAAAAGAGGCGTCATCCATCGTCATCAAATGTCCTGACCCATGGTTCAGGATCGATAACGAGCTGAATAGGGTCACCTCTTTTTCCAATGTCGAACCAGTGTTCGAATTCCCATTCAACTGGGCAAATAATCCGGTGAGTGAACCGAATGCGTTGTGGTTTGGTGCCATTCAGAATATGCATTCGAAAAACATCATGTATGATGGCGAATCCGAAGTCGGCGTGATCATCCGTATGTCGTTTGATGGCCCGGTGAATAACATTCGCATCTACAATGAAGAGGCCGGTCAGGAGATCGACGTCTTTACGGATAAGGTCAGACAGATCATCCCTGACGGCATCCGAAAAGGCGATGAACTGGTTATTTGCACGGTGCCGAAGCAGAAGTACGTTGAGATCATTCGAGAAGGCATCTCGACTAACATTCTCAACGCCATCAATCGAGACGTGCGATTCATCACGTTGCATAAAGGCGCGAATACCATTGTGTATTCCGCCGATTCCGGTGTGGATAACATCCGCATGTCGATCGAGAACGAAACGTTGTATACAGGAGTGTGACGTTATATGACTGAACAGTTGACCAAACGTTCCATGCAGCTGTTCGTGCTCGATAAGAGTTTCGAAGTCGTCAGCCTATGCGACACGTTCAGTTCGCTTATCTGGACCGAACGATATTCCGGGTATGGCGACTTCGAACTCTACCTTCCAGCTTCCATGGCCAACATCAATATGTTCCCCCGAGGTTTTTACCTATGGCTGATCGAACCGTTCGTATACGATAAAAACGGCAAGAAGATCGAGACTCGCAATGACGTCATGATCATCGAGAAGACCGAACTAAGTACGGACATCGAAGATGGCGACCAATTAATCATCTCCGGACGTTCGCTTGAATCCTTGCTGCTTCGACGTGTGATTCCGAAGAAAGTCAAGTATGAATCGATCGATCCTCGAGAGATCATCAAGACGATACTGAACGAAAACATCATCAAACCTTCGGAACCTGCACGCAAGATTCCGAACTTCAAAATCGCAATCGATTCTTCACAACCACTGGATCCGAAGTACAGGCAAACCTTCGAATTCGATGGCGATTACGTTTATGACGCCATCAAGACGATATGCGATACTTATGACTTGGGGTTCTCTCTCGATCTGAAGTCCGATGATCATTGGCAATCGTCCTATCTGTCGTTTTCGGTTCTCGATGGTACTGATCGTTCGTATGAACAGATCAAGAACCCCTATATGGTCTTCTCGCCGAGATTCGACAATCTTATCTCTTCGGATACCGTCGAAGACGATACCGAATTCTTCAATTCGGCATACGTCGCCTCGACAGAGGAGACCAAGGACAACGTGACCCGTCGTCTGATCAAATACGTGCCGAACAATTCCGGTCGTGTCGGTTGGGACATTCGGGAAACGTTCTATACGGATTCCGACGCCAAGTTGAACGATGCCGATAACCATCCTCGTCCCGACCACGACATATATCCTGAACTGGAAAAGTACGGCCGAGAAGAATTGAAAGCGCAGAAGTCGAACGACTCATTCAATGCCGAAATCGCTTTGCTTGGCTCGGTTCGGTATCATCGTGACTATGATATCGGCGACATCATCCAGTTCGACAACACGTATGGCGTCAACAAAAAAGCGCGCATCACCGAATACGTTCGTAATGAGGACGACAATGGCTACCGTGAGTATCCGACGTTCGAACCGTTCTCCACCGAAGGCATCGACGCGCTTGAGGATTCGTACGGCAATTACGTGCTGGATAATTACGGCAATACCATCAATGAGGGATTCATCTGATCGAAAGGAGATCGTAATGACATATACTTCAGGATTCTTCAATTCGGTCAATCATGACCGAACGTATGATGCCGATACCTTCGGGTCCATGTTCGATGGGGTCATCAACGATGGCGTCTTCCGCACATGGGGCAAGGGTATGGTCGTGACCGCCGTCGGCGGTATGACTGTGGCGGTCGGCACCGGTCGAGCATGGTTCAATCATACGTGGACCGTGGTCACCGCCGACGAACGTCTGACGTTGGCCGGATCATCACCATCCATGCCTCGCATCGATGCAGTGGTGCTTCGCGTCGATAAGTCGACATCGGTTCGAAGAAACCGCATTTACATCAAACAAGGACAAGCGTCCGGTTCGCCGTCACGACCAGCCTTGGAAAACACGTCAACGGTCCGTGAGTATGTTCTCGCTGACATTCGCGTCAATAACGGTGCCACGGCAATCTCTCAATCAAACATCACGAATCAGATCGGACGCGACACTCCATTCGCTGAACTGGTGAACAACACGTTCGATTCGGCGAACCTGATCAAACAATGGGAATCGCAATTCCAGGATTTCATTCGCAACTCAACGCTGGATCCGAAAGTGTTGAGTCCAATTTCAAATTCCACGATCGATAGCATGTTCACCATCAAGTAAAGGAGTCAAAATGACAAGAATTCTCGATGCACACGGCAACGAATTGCAGTACGACGACATTGATCTGAATGCCGGCAAGCTCGTTGACGAGACCATTACCGTCCATCACGACGCTGTTGAAGGCGTCGAGGAAGTATCTCATGTCGAGGTGCTCAAAGAATACTATGAGACTGGTCCGGATGGCACTCCGGTTCTCGATGAGGACGGTCATAAGGTCGTCTTCGGCAAGGATGTAAAGACCATCGTTGATGTCCCAGGCGTTGAGGCCAAGGCGGCTTACGACGAACAGGAAGAGATCCAGCGATACATCCCGTACACCGCCGAAGAACTCGATAAGATCGCCAAGGAGAAAGCCGACGCCCAGGCCAGTGCGGCTGTTGCGGCCGCTGAAAAGTCGGCGATTCGTCTCATTACGCAGAAAATCGCTCCATCTCTATCCACGGACGAACTGATGCAGGTCGCCGCGATTCTCCCGAACTGGGATGCGTCGAAGACGTACGTTGCAGATGACATCGTCCGTTATCAGCAGAGCCTGTATCAGGCCCATGGCAATGTCCCGGCCAATACAGTTCCTGATACGGCTACCGACAAGTGGATGGATCTGACGAAGTCGGTCGATGGAGTCGCACGATGGATTCAGCCGAACAGCGCTGAAAACGCGTATGATTCAGCGGCCGTCGTCATGCATGACGGTCAGCAGTGGTCCTCCAATGAGGACTACAACATGCACGAACCCGGTGTCGACGGCTGGACGTCGAAGGGCGACGCCGTCGCCGAGTGGACTCAGCCGACCGATGCGAACAATGCCTATGCCGAAGGCGCCGTGGTGCGTCATAATGGCAAGCGATGGGTTTCAACGGTCTCCGGCAATGTCTGGGAGCCCGGTGCTTCTGGAGTGACCCAGTGGGTCGAATTGCGATAGGAGTCTGTTATGGCACGAATCAACAGTTATACCAAGATCACCGGAGCACCGGCTGATTCCGACTGTTTCATCATCGACTCAACGCAGGGCACCGCAGGCACCCGAATCGTGTTGTGGTCCGTGTTGAAGAGCGTTCTCACTGGAATATTCGCTCCTAAAAGCCATAAACATCCGGGCAGCGATATCACGTCAGCTGTCGCCAACGCCAATGCCGCCACCAACGATTCCGTCGGTCAGAACATCGCCTCGACGTATGTGAAGGAACTCACCGTGGACGGCAGGACCATCACGGTGAAACGCGGCAACGACACGACCTTCGCATTCCAGACCCAGGATACGAACACGACGTATCCTCTTGCCGATAGCGAACATGACGGTTTGTTATCCAAAGGTAAATACGCTGATCTGGACTGGACTCACCAACACTATTTCGAACATGTTACTGTAGTGCAGCATAATGGAGGTCCAGCGCTGGATTTCTTCAATCAAGCCCCTGGTTCCACCACCCATGAATATGTCCAGGCCGCCAACGGCACTTCTTCCGGTATTATGGCTACCACCGATTGGCAACTTCTGCATTCGTTGAAGACCATTAATCGGTCGGAAAAAATTCCTGACAATGCCGATCTCAACAACTACAAAACGCCTGGTTGGTATGCGATTGACTGGAGTAATAGTGCAACCATAAAGAACAAACCTGTTTCTGGTGAAACACTCGGTATGCTTCAGGTCATGCAGATAAATGCCAACGAAAGGATTCAGGTCTATATCACAGCATATCAAGCAGAAACACGTTCCGGCCGTGAGACAGTGTTTATCCGTCACTACGGTGGTGGTGGTACGACGTGGGCACCATGGACGGACATCACCGCCTACCCGCTCGCCAGCCAATCGGCTAACGGCCTGATGTCGTCTGCGGATAAGCGAAAGCTCGACGGCGTCCCATCCAATATCCCTGCATCCATCCCGCTCGCCTCGTCGTCTCAAAATGGTCTGATGTCCAAAGCCGACAAAGTGAAGCTCGACGGCATCTCTGGCGACATCGCCGGATCCATCCCGCTCGCCACGCCGTCCAGAGATGGTCTGATGCCCAAAGCCGACAAGGCGAAGCTCGATGCGATCGGTCCGATTCCTAGCGCCACAATCGACGGTTTCTTCAGAATTTAAATGATATTTTAGGAGGTATGATATCATGGTAGCGTATCTTGATGAGGGGGGGCTCGGCATCTAGTCAAGAAAGTTCTTGACCGGATCCAGCCCGTTGGATCTCTCTATTTCAGCACTAGTAGCGCGTCCCCAGCGAGTTTATTCGGTGGCACCTGGGAACGCTATGCGCAGGGACGAGTGATGGTCTCTGCATCGGACACCGATACAGATTTCACCGTCGGCAAAGCCGGCGGAGAGAAGACGCATAGCCATAAGTACGGTATTATCTATGGCGACTTTTATGGCATGGCGATCATGCGCCCCACAGATGATATTCATACGGGCGTCATCGACTACGCTCTTACGCAAGGAAACCGAATCGATGTACATACCAGGCCGACGATTAAAGAGGCTACCATCGGCCACGCCGATACCGTGTCTGGGTCGTACAGCAAGAAAAGCACATGGTTATTCCAAAACGAGGGTAACACTACCCGAGCATCATCAATGGAACCCTACGTTGCGGTGTATATCTGGCGTCGTACCGCTTAAGCGGTCCTTCTCCACACGTACACCGCGACATACGGCTGAAGCGTACTCACCCTTCGATGATTGTCGCCGGTCGGTGGAATGATCGGCACAGCGGTATTCGAGACATCAGTTGTCGGATAATGGTTTAATGCCTGCGATTTCACTGATGCTCTCCACACAGTATTATTGCCCGGAATGGTCTCGACCTTGGCAATGAAATCCTGGCCACGATTGGCCCAGAGAGCATACAGATTGGTCAAATCAACTGGTGCCGTCTTCTCTCCGCCGGCTTTGCCGACTCCTCACGGAAAGGCAAGACCTATAATGGTTGCATATTTGGATCAGGCAGGTGTACAGCACCTCATTGCGAAGATTCGTAATACGTTTTGGCCGGTCGGCACGATTCTGGCGACATCCAGCAACACTTCGCCGGCGTCCTATATCGGAGGCTCCTGGGAGGCGTATGCTCCCGGAAGAACGCTGGTGGGTGTGGATGAGAAACATCCTATTGGTGCACAAGGCGGAAGCAGAAGCATAGATGTCGGAAAAGATACTGATCTAGCAACGGCGATGTACGTTGATGAAAATGGAAACATCCAAGTTGAATGGAAACGTGGTTATCATGCATCGGCCAACATAAAAACCGGTTTATCGGCCGACACACACGCTCCAATTGACTGGAGTTACCAAACAACGCATGGTGGAACCAAGGTTGCTGGTATTTTGCCGATTGAATCACCTTACATTTCCGTATGTTATTGGCGCCGTGTCGCCTAAGCAATTCTACGCCAATAACGAACGGCGACATATGGCTGTTCAATGTTGATAGGATTATTTGGGTATTCGATCATACCGGCATGGTCTCCGTTAGCGGTATGAGCCAATCGAGGATACCATTTTCCATTCTGTAGATACTGTCCCGGATAAGCCCATTGATTCATAACGAAGTTCGCAGGATTCATATCCGTATCGCCGCTGGCTCGAGCAAATAGATCATGAACGTGCGGCGGAAGTTCTTGTTGAGATATGGTATGAGTTGCTGCTCCGCCAATACTGTTAAGCGGATGTTTCTCATCCACACCCACCAGCGTTCTTCCGGG
>ERZ773177.519-NODE-519-length-27239-cov-23.2676_pt1 | contig 27239 bp, 18 predicted proteins | sample MGYA00580534_ERZ773177 | MGnify/ENA primary metagenome ERZ773177 (study PRJEB29015, sample SAMEA2737872) | human gut metagenome | biome: human gut; feature: human-associated habitat; material: faeces | place: China | collected 2012 ...
GCACGCCCTGAAAGGGCAGAAGCTCCTAGCCCAGGGCAGCGCCCTGGGTATAATATATAATAATAAACATGCGCCCTGTAAGGGCAAAAGCTTTAAAATACTTAGTGATAATAAAGCTTTTGCCCTTACAGGGCGTCTTGCTGACTGCTACTATACCCAGGGCGCTGCCCTGGGCTAGGAGCTTCTGCCCTTTCAGGGCGTATGGAGCTTACTTACGAAAGTTCTTTTATTTAATTCTTGATTCTCTTCAAATCTGCTTCTTCTCCCACTATCCAGATGATGTCTCCCTTCTTGAAGACTCGGGTAGGGGATACGTGCGTCAGATTCTCACGACCTTCTTCCAGTCCTACAACCATGCAGTTGTACCGGTCTCTGATACCGCTTTCGATGAGCGTCTTGCCCAGGAATTCGCTGGAAGAAGAGATGATGAGCTGGCTGAGCTTCATCTCTCGCTTTTCTATTTCAGCCTCCTCAGGCAGCAGGTCGCTCTGCAGGGCGGTGTTGAATTTCTGCAGCTGGTCGTCGTTGCCGATTACCTGCAGTTTGTCGCCCGGGAAGATAATCATGTCGCCGTTCGGGATGTTCAGCCGGTGAGAGCCGCGGTGAATGCTGCTCAGGTCTACACCGAACCGCTGGCGCAGATGCAGCTCTCTCAGCGATTTGCCAGTCCAACTGCTATCTTCAGGCACTTCAAATTCGCTGATGTGGATATCCCGGTCTAGCAGTCTGCCCTCGTAGAGCGGCCGTTTTTCGCCGTTCACCTGAGCCGCAATATCGCGCGAACGCAGGTTGTGGACGAAGACGCGCTCCATCACGATGCTACGCTTCTTGATGCGGCGGGATGTCAGCATCAGCATCACCACGGCGGCACCGATGCAGACAATCAGCGCATTGGTAAAGCGCGAAAGGAAATTGATGATATAGAAGATGAAAGCCAGTGCTATCATGAAGCGCACGAACACCGTAAAGAGCAGCGGCACGCGGTTGATGCTGCTCTCCACCCAGAGGCGTTTCCACTCGGCACTGTGGTTCTTCTTCATCACGATGGCGCGCAGGAACGGTGAGATGAACAGGACGGTGAGCAGACCGGTGATGGCATTGGCATACCAGTGGAGATGCCAGCCGGGCAGCAGATTGCGCATCAGCGGCAGCACGAAGGTGAACATCAGGGCGATGACGGCTGCCGAGAGGATAGAGTAGGCGGTGGTGTTGACCAGCATCTGTCGGATCAGCGATTTCCACTTGCTCTGCTGCTGCGTCTGGGGATGACTCATCGCAAAATGATTCAGAATATGGATGAGTTTGTCGGGCAGATGTTTCTCCATTACCTGATAGGTAGGTGTGGCAAGACGAATCATATAAGGTGTAAGGAAGGTGGTGATGACGCTCACCGCTACCACTACCGGATAGAGGAACTTGCTGATGACGCCGAGCGACAGACCCAGCGAGGCGATGATGAAAGAAAACTCACCAATCTGAGCCATCGAGAAACCGCAGCGCATCGCCGACTTCAGCGACTCGCCTCCGAGCATGAATCCGAAGGTGCCGAATATCGCCTGACCTACCAGTATCGTGCCCACCAGGGCGAGGATAGGAACGGCATATTCTATCAGAATCTTCGGGTCTACCAGCATACCTACCGATACGAAGAATATGGCTCCGAAGAGATTCTTTACCGGTTCTACGAGCTTGATAATCTTCTCTGCCTCAATGGTTTCTGCCAGTATACTGCCCATAACGAAGGCTCCGAAGGCGCTGCTGAACCCCACCTTGGTGCTCAGTACCGCCATGCCGCAGCACAGACCCAGCGAAACGATGAGCAGGGTTTCGGCATTGATAAGTTTCCTTACCGAACGCAGAAACCACGGAATGGCGAAGATGCCCACGATAAACCATACGCCCAGGAAGAAGCCTATCTTCACGATAGAGGCAAGCATCTGCCCGCCGTCGGGACTGCTTCCGCTCGCTATCGCCGACAGCATCACCATCATCACGATAGCCAGGATATCTTCCAGTATCAGCACGCTCATCACCATCGAGGCAAACTTCTGGGTGCGCAGCCGCATATCATCGAATGCCTTATATATAATAGTGGTGGAGCTCATGGCGAGCATACCGCCCAGGAAGATGCAGTCCATCCTTCCCCAGCCGAAGCTGTGGCCTACGCTGATGCCCAGCATCATCATGCAGAACACGATGACCACGGTGGCGATGATGGGAGAGGCACCCATCTTCACGATTTTCTTGAACGAGAAGTCGAGACCGAGCGAGAAGAGGGTGAAGATGACACCGATGTCGGCCCAGGTCTGGATATCCGTCTCGTCGACTACCGACATGGTGTAGGACATGTGTGGCGAAACCAGGAATCCCGCCATGATGTATCCCAGCACCAGCGGCTGCTTGAGCCTTTTGAAGATGAGGGTTACGATGCCTGCTACCATCAGGATGAGGGCGAGGTCTTTTACTAAAAATGGAATTTCAGCCATATTTTTCTGTTTATGAAAAAGGGGAATTTAGATGTGTCTAAATTCCCCATATCTGTATTAGTCGTTAAATTCTTCTGTGATTTCCGCTATCTTCACGATGGTCTTCACTACCTTCTCCATTACCTGGATGCTCACAAACTCGTGAGGGCCGTGGAAGTTGACACCGCCGGCGAAGATGTTAGGACAAGGCAGACCCTTGAAGCTCAGTTGGGCTCCGTCGGTACCGCCGCGGATAGGCTCTACGCGAGGTGGAACGCCGCTCTCCTGCATCGCTCTGAGCACGATGTCGATGACGTGCATGTTAGGATCAATCTTCTCCTTCATGTTATAGTACTGGTCGTAGATAACCGCCTTTACGGTTCCGTCGCCATACTTCTCGTTCATCTTGTTCACGCAGTCCTCGATGAAATCCTTGCGGTTTTCAAACTTGTTGCGGTCGTGATCTCGGATGATGTAGCTGAGTTTTGCCTCCTCGCAGCGGCTCTCGATGCCGATGAGGTGGTAGAAACCCTGGTAGCCTTCAGTCTGCTCAGGAGTCTCGTTCTCCGGAATCATGTTCTGGAATTCCACAGCCAGTCGGCTTGCATTCACCATCTTTCCCTTGGCATAGCCTGTATGAACGCTCACGCCCTTGATGATGATTTTAGCTCCGGCAGCATTGAAGTTCTCGTATTCCAGGTCGCCCAGGTCGCCGCCATCTACGGTGTACGCCCAGTCGCAGCCAAACTTCTCTACATCGAAATGATGCGCACCCATACCGATTTCCTCGTCAGGATTGAAACCTACGCGGATATCTCCGTGCTTGATTTCGTCGTGGTCGCGCAGATAGCACATTGCCTGTACGATTTCAGCGATGCCCGCCTTGTCGTCGGCACCCAGCAGGGTAGTACCGTCTGTTACGATGATATCCTCTCCCTTGTGAGCCTTCAGCTCTGGGAAAGTCTCAACGCTTGAGATGATGCCCGGGCTCAGCTCGATGTCGTTGCCGTCATAGTTCTTGATGACGCGCGCCTTTACATCCTTTCCGCTGGCATCAGGCGATGTATCCATGTGTGAAATAAATCCGATGGTAGGAGTCTTTTTCTTGGTATTGCTCTTCAGGGTGGCATAGATATAGCCCATGTCATCCATTTCGACATCGCTCAATCCTTCGTCCTCAAGTTCCTTCTTCAGGTACTTGGCAAATTCGAGCTGTTTTGCCGTACTAGGCACGCTGGTCGATTCTTCGCTCGACTGTGTGTCGAATTTCGTATAGTTTATAAATCGTTCTACTAAATCCATGTTTTCAATTATTAATCATTTCTGTTGTTTCGGGTGATCTCGGTGGGATTCAAACCCACGACCTTCAGAACCGGAATCTGACGCTCTATTCAGCTAAGCTACGAGACCCTCTTTTCTGCCGCCCGTTTCTCCGCCTGAATGACATCGAATCGGGAAGTCGACTGCAAAATTACTGCTTTTATTTGAAATAACCAAATATTTGGGGCAGATTTTTTCATATATATAATGTGTATTTGTGAATTGTTCTACAAAATGCTACTAAAAAACTTAAAAATGCTATCATTTTGCGAAAAAATACGGAAAAATGCTTGCAGATTAATTATTATTTTGTACCTTTGCAGCGCAAATACTAAATATGAAATAAAAATGAGCAATTTGATAAAACCTGAAGGGTACAAGGCGCTGCTGGATATGCGCCAGACCGAAATGGGTATTAAAATGATAAAAGAATTCTTCCAGCAAAACCTGAGCACCGAGCTCCGTCTGTGTCGTGTTACCGCCCCGCTCTTCGTATTGAAGGGTTTGGGTATCAATGATGACCTGAATGGAGTGGAGCGCCCTGTAACTTTCCCTATTAAGGATTTGGGTGATGCTCAGGCTGAGGTGGTTCATTCTCTTGCCAAGTGGAAGCGACTGACGCTTGCCGAGTATGAGATTGAGCCTGCTTATGGCGTATATACCGATATGAACGCCATCCGTGCTGACGAGGAGCTGGATAATCTTCATTCGCTCTATGTTGACCAGTGGGACTGGGAGGCTGTGATTACCAAGGAAGACCGTACCATCGCTTTCCTCGAGAATATCGTGCGCCGCATCTATGGTGCCATCTTGCGTACCGAGTTCCTGGCTTGCGAGCATTATCCTCAGCTGAAGCCTTTCCTGCCTAAGGAGATTCATTTTATTCATGCGCAGGATTTGCTCGATATGTATCCAGACCTTTCTCCTAAGGAGCGTGAGGATGCTATCTGCAAGAAGTATGGCGCTGTATTTGTAGAGGGCATCGGAGGCAAGTTGAGCGATGGCAAGAAGCATGATGGCCGAGCTCCTGACTATGATGACTGGAGCACCGTGGCTGAGAACGGCAAGGTGGGACTGAATGGTGATATCCTTATCTGGTATCCTGTTCTGGGTCGCAGTTTCGAGCTCAGTTCTATGGGTATCCGTGTCGACAAGGAGAGTCTGCTGCGTCAGCTTAAGCTGGAGGGCAAGGAGGATAGAGAGAAGCTTTACTTCCATCAGCAGCTCCTGAACGACAAGTTGCCTCTGAGCATTGGTGGCGGTATCGGTCAGAGCCGTCTGTGCATGGTATTGCTTCATAAGGCTCACATTGGTGAGATCCAGGCTAGCATCTGGCCTGAGGAGATGCGCAAGGAGGCTGAGGAAGCGGGCATGAACCTCATTTAAGCCTTTCTGCCGGTGCGTCATGGTGTATACTGTGATGTGCTGCATATTCAGTTGATCTTTTTAAGATAATAATAATTTGCTTACGAAGGCTCCCGGTGCTTTTCTGCATCGGGGGCTTTTTTTGTTGTGTGTCGGTATGACTCTAACCTAGCTGGTTCAAATTCCCCAGAACGCCCCGTTTCTGCCGTTTTCGGGGTCTTCATTGATGACCGGCGTCTGCCATCATTTATAACCCGTGTTGGTCTTAATAGAAGACTCGAGCGAGACACAAAAGACTGTTCTTTCGATTGCCGGTGCAAAGATACGAAGATTTCTGGTATCTAACAAATTTAGGCATGTGATAAGGAGCGATTTTCAGCAGCTTACGATTTGAAACTTAGTAAAGAGAAATAACTCTATGTTTCATGGGACGCATCTCTATGTTTTGCGGTGTAGAAAACTATGTTTTGCGCTATAAACCAGTATATTACAAAGTAATAACCGATTACGTAGAACGTATTCAGTATTCAGTATTCAGTTTTTTTCGCTGTTGTTACCACTCTCTGTATAGATAGTATATTATATATATATTAATATATATATATAATATAAAATAATTACTTACAATTTGTAACCATATAAAAGGTAACTATCGCGAAAAAAACTGAATACTGAATACTGAATAACCTCTTGGGCATCATTCTATGTCATGACCAGATCCAGGTCCTTTGTGAGTTTTTTCATCGCAGGGTTCTTCTCCATAAGAAGTTCCAGAACTTCATTCTTGGTCAGAACCTTGCCTACCTCTTCCTGGTCGGCAAGGCGGTAGGTGATGCTCAGTTCGCTGTTGTGAAGACCTAAGACGAAAGTCTTGAGAATGCGGTTCTTGATGTTCAAAACGTCGTCTAGTAAGAGCTGGTTGTTGATGATAACCTCTATCTGCGGATAGTTGGTTATCTTCGGTACAATACTCTTCATGCGGTTGGCTAAGCCTATGAAATCCAGCTTGTTCTGCATTCTCATGCACATACTGAACCATGTTGCTTCCACCTGCTCCTGGGTGAACTCGTTCTGGTCGCCCGTGATGGTCGCTTTTTCCTCATTGGTATCATCATACGGACTGTGCAGGCGGCGCTGGTTCTCCTCCTTCTTCTTCAGGTTAGAGAAAGTCATGCCTATGCCGCCCAGCTTGATATTCTTGAGTCGTGGCTTGTGAGGCGATGCAGCATCAGTAGCAGCTCCGGCAGCGGCTGAGCCTTCTGGAGAGGCAGATGCGGCTGCGGTGGCAGATGCAGAATAAGATGCAGCATAGGAGGCTGCAGGAGCGGCTGTCGGTGCCCCTGACGAAGGCACAGCAGTAGCTGTAGCAGCAGACGCTCCCGGCTGTGATGACCGTTTTTCGCTGCTGCCTGAAGGCTCAGAACCTGCACCCTGAGAGGCAAGCTTAGACTGAGCCAGAAGTTTCTGAAACAGGGATTTTAATCTATTGGGCGTACGCCCCGCACTAGGCACATCCTGATCCTCGGGCTGCGTAATCTGGCCTATCTGTATCAGGGTGAGCTCTACCAGTAATCGCTTATTGCTGCTGGCGCGGTAATGAATATCGCACTGGTTCATCAGTTCCAGCGCCTTATATAAGAAAGGTGTAGGCGCCTTCTGGGCCTGAGCCTGGAACTTGGCTTTCTGGTCGTCGCTGGTTTCGAGCAGAGGCAGGGTCTGAGGGTCCTTCGCCATCATCACATTGCGCACATGCTGGGCAAGCCCCTGTATCATGTTGCCGCCATCGAAACCGCGGCTCAGAATGCCGTCGAGCGTTACCATCATCTCGGGCACCTTATTCTCCAGTGCCAGATCTACCAGACGGAAATAGTTGTCGCTGTCGAGCACGTTCAGGTCCTCGATCACCTTCTGGTAAGTGATGTTGCCCATGCAGAAGCTGGCAGCCTGGTCGAAGATAGAGAGGGCATCGCGCATACCTCCGTCAGCCTTTTCGGCTATCACGGCGAGCGCCTGCTCTTCATATTGTATGCCTTCCTTCTCAGCCACCATCTTCAGGTGGTTGATGGTATTGGCTACCGTCATTCGCTCGAAGTCGTAAATCTGGCATCGGCTCAGGATGGTAGGCAGAATCTTATGCTTCTCGGTAGTGGCGAGGATGAAGATGACATGCTGAGGTGGCTCTTCCAGCGTCTTGAGAAAGGCGTTGAAGGCGGCTGTAGAGAGCATGTGGACCTCATCGATGATAAACACCTTATACTTGCCTACCTGAGGCGGGATGCGGGTCTGTTCCATCAGAACCTTAATCTGGTCAACACCGTTGTTGCTGGCGGCATCCAGCTCGAAGATGTTGTAGGAACGCTGCTCATTGAAGGCACGGCAGCTCTCACATTCGTTGCATGCCTCGCCGTCTTCGCGAGGGTGCTCGCAGTTGATTGCCTTCGCAAAAATGCGGGCACAAGTGGTCTTTCCCACACCTCTCGGACCGCAGAAAAGGTAGGCGTGCGCCAGCTTGCCGCTCTTCACTGCATTCTTCAAAGTGGTGGTCAATGCACTCTGTCCGACAACCGAATCGAAGGTCATCGGACGGTACTTTCTTGCAGAAACTATATACTCTTCCATTATTTTTTCTTAATTGATGATGCAAAGATAACAAAAAAATATTATCTTTGCAAACAAATTCGGAAGAAATGAGTAAAAAACTTGGTATTATATGGAATTATCTCGCTCATTATAAGTATCTTATAGTGATTGTAGCGGGTGTTCTGGTAGTTGGTGTAGTTGACGACAACAGTGTAAGACAGCACATTAAGTACCAGATAGAGATAGCTACGCTCCGTTCGGAGATAGAAAAATATCGTGAGCAGTATGAAAACGACAAGCATACCCTGCGTGATATGCAGCATGGTGTGCGGGCATTTGAGAAGATAGCCCGCCAGCGTTATTTCATGAAGGCTGATGATGAAGACATCTTTGTATTGAGTTCGGATATTCCGGAAAAAACTAACGAACAAGACGAAAATGAAACAATTGAGTAAACTGGAAAGTGCTATTTTCTTGCTGGGCGGCGTGCTGATGGTTGTCGGTGCGGCTTGCTTCGCATTTGGTTTTTCACATCCGCAGCTGGTGCAGGTAACGAGCTGGGGGTTCCTGCTGGGCACCATACTCTTCAGTGTAATGCAGGCGATGCAGTTCTATGAGGGACCTTCGCTGGTTATCCACCGCCTGAAACGCATGCAGTATGTAGCAGACATCTTCTTCGTGCTCTCAGGCATCTCGATGGTAGATACGGTGTATGCTTTCCTGCGCCGCTGGTTTGAGAATTATGAGACCTATATCACCTATTTCTATAATAAGTGGGTAGTCTTCCTCCTCATCGCAGCCCTGCTGGAACTGTATACCACGCATCGTATCTCTCATGAACTGAAGAAGGAAAACAATCAGTAATATAGAAAGGACGAGAAAAAAGCTTTCGGTGGCCAATAGGAGTGCAAACAAAACATAAATCTTGTAAGAATGAATTAAATTGCTGCAATTTATTTCGTCAGTTCAAATTAAGATTGTACTTTTGTTCACCGAAAGTGATATAGATAGCTTATGAATAGAATATTTTACGCATTCATTGCCTTGATGGCACTTGCATCTTGTGCCAACAGTTACGATATCTCGGGTACTTCTAACGTAAGTACTCTGGACGGACGCATGCTGTACCTTAAGATACTGGAAAACAACGATTTCAAGAACGTGGATTCTTGCGATGTAGTGCACGGACAGTTCCATTTTCAGGGTTCTGTCGACTCTATGAAGATGGCGAATATCTTCATGGATGATGACCCTGTGCTGCCGCTGGTGCTGGAGAGTGGAAGCATTACGGTGAAGCTCGATGATACACAGCAGGTGGTAAGCGGTACTCCTATGAACGATAAACTCTTCGGATTCTTCAAGAAATACCAGCAGATTCAGAATCAGTTGCGCGAACTGGTGCACAAGCACGACCAGGCTATCATGAACGGTAGCGATATGGTGGCTGTCAACAAGCATCTGAACGAGGAATCTATCCGCCTCTCTGAGCAGGAAGACAAGCTCATCACTTCGTTTGTTACCGACAACTTCAATAATGTGTTGGGTCCGGGCGTCTTCTTCCTCGTTACAATGGGCAACCAGTATCCGATGCTCTCTCCTTGGATTGAGGATATCATGAGCAAGGCTACCGACTATTTCAAGAATGATCCTTATGTAAAGGACTATTATAAGAAAGCTCAAGAGAATCAGGAGATTATGAATGGTACACGAGATGCCCAGAGCGGCATGCAGCCAGAGATGGAAGCGGCTCCACAGGTAAATCCTGATGCGGCTCCGGCACCTACAGCCAACGAACTGGCTGCGCCTACGATTCCTGAAAAACAGGAAGGTCAGGAGTAGAAACAGGGCTCTTTCAGGGTCTTGGGCATTAACATCTTGTAAAACTCTTCATTTTATAAGTTTAGTAATATGAAATTAATCAAGAATGGAACCATTATAAATGAGGGTCGCTCTTTTGTGGGCGACCTCTTGTTGGATGGTGAATTTATCAAGGAGATATATGAAGGCGAGGCACCCCGTGGCAATTACGATGAAGTCATCGATGCCTCGGGGTGTTTTGTTTTGCCGGGTGTGATTGATGATCATGTTCACTTCCGTGAGCCGGGACTTACGCAGAAGGCTGACATCGAGAGCGAAAGCCGTGCAGCTGCCTTTGGTGGTGTGACCAGCTATTTCGAGATGCCTAATACGGTGCCTCAGACTACCACTCTGGAGGCCTGGCAGGCAAAGCGGCAGCTGGGCGCTGAGAAGAGTCATGTGAACTACAGTTTCTTCTTTGGTGCTACCAATGACAATGTAAATGATTTTGAACAGCTCGATGCGCATCGTGTTCCGGGAATCAAGCTCTTTATGGGCTCCAGTACGGGCAATATGCTGGTGGATAAATATGAGGCGCTGCAGGCTATCTTCAAGAAGGCGAAAGAGCTGGATTTGCCGGTGATGACCCACTGTGAGGATACCGAAATCATCAACCGCAACATGCAGCTGGCTAAGCAGAAATGGGGTGAGGACCCTGCCGTAGAACATCATCCGGAAATACGCAGCGAGGAGGCTTGCTATGAAAGCAGCCGTCTGGCGGTGCAGCTGGCTAAGGAAAGCGGGGCGCATCTCCATATCGCTCACGTTACTACGGCTAAGGAACTGGAGTTCTTTGGTAAGGATGAAAATATTACAGGCGAGGCTGTTGTGGCTCATCTCATGTTCTCGGATAAAGATTACGCTGTGAAGGGCGCACGCATCAAATGCAACCCTGCAGTAAAGACCGTTGCTGATCGCGATGCTTTGCGTAAGGCGCTGAGTAATGGTAAGATAACTGTAGTAGGTACCGATCATGCTCCTCATCAGTTGAATGATAAACAGGGCGGTTGTGCCAAGGCTGCATCAGGTATGCCAATGGTACAGTTCTCGCTGGTAAGCATGCTGAAACTTGTTGACGAAAAGGTAATCAGTATCGAGCGCCTGGTTGAACTGATGTGCCATAATCCAGCCCGTCTGTTCCATATCAGTCAGCGCGGTTTCCTGCGTCCGGGTTATAAGGCAGATGTCGTTGTGGTGCGCAAGGGAGAGCCTTGGAAGGTGACCGAAGAGGTGATTCAGAGCAAGTGTAAATGGAGCCCTGTAGAGGGTGACGAGTTTGCATGGAAAGTGGAACAGACTTTCTGTAACGGTCATCTTATCTATAATAAAGGCGTGTTTGATGCTGCTTGCAGAGGAGAAGAACTGGAGTTCAGAAACAATTCCTGAAAGAGAAATCTTGCGGGGGTTGTAAAATAAAATATCGTATCGGATGCGAAGAATAGTATACAATATAAGCGAAATTGAGCCATATATCAACTGGCTATATTTCTATCATGCCTGGGGATTGAGCGGCAAACCTCGAGAGGAAAAGGAAAAACTGAAGGCTGAGGCGCTCGATATGCTCCATTCATGGGAAGGCGAATATCATACCTATGCCGTCTTCGGACTCTTCGAGGCGAACAGCGAGGGGGATGATATCTGGCTGGAAGGGCAGAAAGTCCGCTTCCCGATGCTCCGACAGCAGCATCCGGCGGCTCAGGGAGAACCCAATCTCTGTCTGGCTGATTTCATCCGTCCTCTGGGCAGCGGAATAACAGACCGGCTGGGTATCTTCTGCACGACGGTAGATGGCGGTCTGGAGAAGAAATATCGCTCGGACGACTACCTCAATATGATGGCACAGACACTCTGCGACCGGTTGGCTGAAGCCACGGCAGAGAAGTTGCACGAAGAGGTGAGACGCAGCATCTGGGGCTATGCTCCCGACGAGCAGCTGAGCATCGAAGACCAGCATCAGGAGCGCTATCAGGGCATCCGTCCGGCTATAGGATATCCTTCGCTGCCCGATACCAGTGCCAACTTCATCATCGACCAGCTCATAGATATGAGTCAGGTGGGCATCCGGCTCACCACAAGCGGAATGATGACGCCTCATGCCAGTGTCTCGGGGCTGATGTTTGCACATCCCAAGTCGCGGTATTTCGAACTGGGACGGATAGGAGACGACCAGCTTCGCGACTATGCACAGCGCAGAGGAGTGCCCGTGCAGGCAATGAAAACGTATCTTCAATCAAGTTTGATCAAGAAATGATAGCAAGAATATTGATACCCGTAGTGGTATTCACCCTGTTGCCGTATCTGTGGATATATAAAAGGTATGGCAAGTTACGGCTGAAGAGTCTCTGGCAGCGGGTGCTCTTCTGGTTGCCGGCTTTCGTGGTTATCGCCTACAGCGCGTATATCACGATACTGCCCAACTTCCTGCCACGCAATCCGGTGCTCATCGACATCTGGTTTGTGATGATGGCAGTATGTGCGGTTCCGCAGTTTGTCTTCAGCCTGTTCAGTCTCTTCGGTTGGTGCTGTATGCGGCTCCTTCACGGACATCGCAACTGGGGCAAGCTCCTCGGACTGGTAGTGGGAGCGGTGGCGTTCATCTGCTTTATCTACGGATTTACCGAAGGATTTCCTAAGATGCAGGTCAAGCGAATCACCATCTATGTACCCAATCTGCCGAAGTCTTTCGAGGGCTATCGCATCGTTCAGTTCAGCGACATCCATCTCGGGTCATACTATGGCTGGCGTGGTCATCTGCCTCAGCGCGATATCGACAGCATCAATGCCGAAAAACCTGATCTGATTTGCTTTACGGGTGATTTACAGAATGTTACGCCCGATGAACTGCCTGAGTATCAGGCGCTGCTCAGCAGTCTGAAAGCCAGAGATGGCGTGATGAGTGTGCTGGGCAATCACGATTACACCTATTATATGGATGTAGATGACGAGCAGGAGATAGCTGCATTAGAGAAGCGGATGCAGGACTTCCAGCGGAGTTGCGGATGGCGCCTGCTGATGAATGAGCATGTGGCGGTGCATAGAGGCGCTGACAGCATCTATGTAGCTGGTACAGAGAACTATGACAAGCCAAAGCGCACTAACGTAAGGAAGGCGCTGTATGGCATCAGACCGGGCTCTTTCGTGCTGATGCTGCAGCATATTCCGAAGCAATGGCGCGAGACCTGGCCTTCTACTATTAATAAGGAGAAGGATGAGGATGGCGATGTGATAGGACCTGACAGGAAGGATTCGCTGGTCGTAGCACCGCAGCTTACGCTGAGCGGTCATACGCATGCGGGGCAGATCAGTATCCTGGGCTTGCGTCCGTCGATGTTTACTCCTTATGATTACGGCCTCTTCGAAGAGGAGGGTTGCCAGCTCTATACCACATCGGGGCTGGGCGGTACCGTTCCAATCCGCATAGGGGCTACGGCAGAAATCGTGGTCATCACACTGAAGAGAAAATAAGGAGTGTTGAATGTTAAATATTGAGTGTTAAATTATTCATTCTTAATAAAAAATGAAGTACTTATATCGTCTGTATCAGCTTGTAATATGCTTGCCAATCCTCTTGTTGGCTAGCGTTTTAACCAGTGTAACTACTGTTTTGGGATGCATGCTGGGTAATGGTCATTTCTGGGGTTATTATCCCGGCAAGTATTGGTCCTGGCTTTGGGTCCGCATCCTCCTCCTGCCTGTAAAGGTGGAGGGACGTGAGCATCTCAAGAAGAACCAGAGTTATGTTTTCGTGGCCAATCATCAGGGTGCTTTCGATATCTTCCTGATTTACGGCTTTCTGGGCAGAAACTTCAAGTGGATGATGAAGAAGGGCTTGCGCAAAGTGCCTCTCATCGGTATTGCCTGTGAGTATGCGCATCACATCTTTGTAGACAAGAGCGGACCTTCGAAGATCCGCGCTTCTTATGACCGTGCTCGCGAGGTGCTGAAAGAGGGCATGTCGCTGGTGGTATTCCCAGAGGGTGCCCGTTCGTTTACGGGGCACATGGGCGTGTTCCGCCGCGGCGCTTTCATGCTTGCCGATGAACTGCAGTTACCGGTATGTCCGCTTACCATCAATGGCAGTTTCGATGTGAAGCCTCGTATGAAGGATATCTACTGGGCTTTCTGGCATCCTCTGAAGCTCACTATTCATGAGCCTATTGAGCCGATTGGCAAGGGAGCTGACAATATCAAGAACCAGATGAACAAGAGCTATGAGGCGATCATGAACGGACTTGACAAGAAATATCAGGGTTTTGTAGAGAATCCGGACCAATAATTTCGGGTTTTTGCTTGTTATTTCAAAAATAAGTTGTAATTTTGCATCTGTATTACATTATATAGAATCAGAATCATTAAAAATAGAAGAAGTTATGAGTGATAGCATAGTAATCATTCCTACATATAATGAGAAGGAAAACATCGAGAAAATCATCCGTGCTGTCTTCGGTCTCGAAAAGCAGTTTGATATCCTCGTTATCGATGACGGAAGTCCTGACGGTACTGCTGCCATTGTTAAGGGCTTGATGGCTAATGAGTTTGCCGGTCGTCTGCATATCCTGGAGCGTTCGGGTAAACTCGGTTTGGGTACTGCCTATATCATGGGCTTCAAATGGTCATTGAAGCAGGGCTATGACTTCATCTTCGAGATGGATGCCGACTTCAGTCATGATCCTAATGATTTGCCTCGTCTCTATGCGGCAACTCACGATGAGGGGTATGATGTGGCTGTAGGCTCAAGATATATTTCGGGTGTGAACGTGGTCAACTGGCCTATCGGACGCGTATTGATGAGCTATTTCGCTTCTAAATACGTACGTATCGTAACCGGATTTAAGGTGAATGATACCACAGCTGGATTCGTCTGCTACCGACGTAAGGTATTGGAAACCATAGATTTGGATTCTATCCGCTTCAAGGGCTATGCTTTCCAGATAGAGATGAAATATACGGCTCACCGAATAGGTTTCAAGATTAAGGAGGTGCCTGTCATCTTTGTTAACCGTCGTGAAGGTGTGAGCAAGATGAGTGGTGGCATCTTCGGTGAGGCTTTCTTTGGCGTGATGCGACTGCGCCTGGATGGCTGGTTCAAGAAATATCCGAAGAAGGATTAATACTCAGTAATCACTACTCAGTAATCAGTAATCACTAATCAGTACTTGGATGGAAATCCAAAAGATAGAAAAAACATACGGGCGTTCGCCACAGGCGGATGCCCTCTTTGATTTGATGGGGAAGAAGTCGGTTCATTCCATTTTTCTCCAGGGTTTGCTGTGCTCTTCGGCTCCGATGTTCTTTGCTTCTCTGCAGGGGAAGATGAGGCGTTCGGTACTCTTCGTGCTGGATGATGCCGATGAAGCAGGCTATTTTTATCACGATCTCACTCAGATGATGGGGCAGGAGAAGGTCTTCTTCTTTCCTTCCAGCTATCGGCGTGCCGTGAAATACGGGCAGCGTGATGCAGCGAACGAAATCCTACGTACAGAGGTGCTGGCGCGCCTCTCTTCGGGAGGACATTTCCTGGTAGTCACTTATCCCGATGCACTGGCAGAACTCGTTGTGGCTAAGCAGAATCTGGATGAACGGATTCTGAAACTGGCTGTAGGCCAGCAGATTGCTCAGACCGATGTAGTTCATACCCTGCGCGATTTCGAACTCAAAGAAACCGATTATGTTTATGAACCGGGCCAGTTTGCCGTGCGTGGAAGCATCCTCGATGTCTATTCCTACAGCTGCGAATATCCGTTCCGTATCGACTTCTTCGGCGATGAAATTGACACCATCCGTACCTTTGATGTTGAGACCCAGCTCTCGCAGGCGAAGCGCACAGAGATAGAAATCGTGCCCGAACTCGCCCATATCGAGAGCAACAAGCAGTGTTTCCTCAATTTCCTCTCCGAAAGTACGCCGGTCGTTGCGAAAGACCTTTCTTTCGTTTGCGACCGCATCGGTCAGATCTATACCGAAGGCTTCTCATCGCAGAGCCTTGCCGAGCAGCTGGAGGGAGCTACTGAGGTAGAGGCAGAGCGCATCAGACATGACATGAAGACCGAGCTCAACCTCGTTTCTCCGCTCGATTTCAAGAAGGCAGTAGCGGCTCATCTCCGTATCGAGTTCGGCAAGGTCGCTCCGTCAGAGAGTCCGGCTGTGATACCTTTCAATATCGCTCCACAGCCTCTTTTCCATAAGAATTTCGATTTGCTTTGTCAAACTCTGGAGGATTTCCTGCTCCAGGGTTACACCTTATATATATTGGCAGATAGCCAGAAGCAGCAACAGCGCCTGAAGGATATCTTTGAAAGCGAAGAGCTGAAGCACTACGCCATCCGTTTTACACCGGTAGACAAGACGCTTCATGAAGGCTTTACTGACCATGACAAGAAGTGCTGTTTCTTTACCGATCATCAGATTTTTGACCGTTTTCATAAATATAACCTGCGCTCAGATAAAGCGAGAGCCGGCAAGATGGCACTTACCATGAAGGAACTGCAGGAGATGGAAGTGGGAGATTTTATCGTGCATGTAGACTTCGGTATCGGAAAGTTCGGCGGTCTGGTTAGGGTTCCTACGGGCAACAGCTATCAGGAAATGATCCGCATCGTCTATACGAACAATGACAAGGTGGATGTTTCTATCCACTCGCTTTATAAAATCAGCAAATATCGCCGCAGCGATACCGGTACTCCGCCTCGCCTGTCTACACTGGGTACAGGTGCCTGGGATAAACTCAAGGACAAAGCTAAGAAGCGAATCAAGGACATTGCGCGCGACCTGATCAAACTCTATGCCCAGCGCCGACGGGAGAAGGGATTCGCTTTCAGTGCCGACAATTATCTGCAGCATACGCTGGAGGCTTCCTTCCTGTATGAAGATACGCCAGACCAAAATAAGGCTACTCAGGAGGTGAAGAAGGATATGGAGAGCGGCAGACCGATGGACCGTCTGGTTTGTGGTGATGTGGGCTTCGGCAAGACTGAGGTTGCCATCCGTGCAGCCTTCAAGGCAGCGTGCGACAGCAAGCAGGTTGCGGTGCTGGTGCCTACTACCGTTCTGGCTTTCCAGCACTATCAGACTTTCAAAAAGCGTCTGGAAGGCATGCCTGTAAGGGTAGACTATCTCAGTAGAGCCCGTACAACGAAGGAAACCAGAGAGGTGCTTGACGCCCTGAAAGAGGGTAAGATTGATATCCTCATAGGTACGCATAAGCTGATATCAAAGACCGTGAAATGGCATGACCTGGGACTGCTCGTCATCGATGAAGAGCAGAAGTTCGGTGTGTCTACCAAAGAGAAACTCCGTCAGCTCAAGGTAAATGTCGATACACTCACGATGAGTGCCACTCCGATTCCGCGAACCCTCCAGTTCTCTCTGATGGGCGCCCGGGATATGAGTATCATGCGCACTCCGCCACCTAACCGTTATCCGATTCATACCGAACTGGTAACGTTTGGTAGTGAAGTTATCTGCGATGCCATCAACTTCGAGATGAGCCGAAACGGACAGGTTTATTTCGTATGCGACAGAATATCCAAGCTTCCGGAGCTCAAGATGCTCATCGAGAAGCATATCCCAGACTGTAGGGTAGCAATCGGTCACGGACAGATGAAGCCTGAGGATTTGGAGAAAATCATCATGGGCTTTATCAATTACGATTATGATGTACTGCTTTCTACCACTATTGTAGAGAACGGTATCGACATTTCCAATGCCAATACGATTATCGTGAGCGATGCTCATCACTTCGGATTGAGTGACCTGCATCAGATGCGTGGACGCGTAGGAAGAAGCAACAAAAAGGCTTTCTGCTATCTGATGGCGCCACCTAAGAGTGCACTTACTCCTGAGGCGCGTCGCCGTCTGGAGGCTCTGGAGACGTTCAGCGAACTGGGTAGCGGCTTCAATCTCGCCATGCAGGACCTGGATATCCGCGGTGCGGGTAATCTGCTGGGCTCTGAGCAGAGCGGTTTTATGGAAGATCTGGGTTATGAAACCTACCAGAAGATTCTCTCTCAGGCTGTCACAGAGTTGAAGAACGAGGAGTTCTGTGATCTTTATCAGGAGAAGATGGATGAAGGTGCCCAGCTTACGGGTGATGATTTCGTTGACGATTCTGGCATAGAGAGCGATCTGGAGATGTATTTTCCTCAGACTTATGTGCCGGGTGACAGTGAGCGCATGCTCCTTTATCGGGAACTGGACCGTCTGGAGAGCGATGAGGAAGTAGAGGCTTACCGCAAGCGTATGATAGACCGTTTTGGTCCTGTGCCTCATGAAGCAGACGAACTGATGCATGTGGTAGGTCTGCGTAGGGTAGGCAAGAAGCTAGGTTGCGAGAAGATTATTCTCAAGCAGGGCTATATGCAGATGCAGTTTGTAAGCAATGTAAACAGTCCGTTCTACAGAAGTCAGATGTTTAACCGCATACTCGCTTACGTTACCAGTCATATTCAAGATTGTGTTCTGAAGGAAAAATTCAACAAGCGAATGCTTCGCATCAATGATGTGAAGACAGTAGGGCAGGCTGTAAACCTGCTGAATCAGATATCGCAGATAGATTTAGGTAATGAAAAGTAATCAGTTTATTGCATAAAAAAACATTGGAATCCCAATATCCCTATTGAGTTCCAATGTTTTATTTTTTGTATAAGTAAAAGATGATGATAAGCGTTTCACAACGCATGTTGAATTTTTCTGTTGCAAAGATACTATTTTTCATTATAATATAGGGGGTAATATTTGGTATTTTATGGGGTAATATTTGATTAAATTTATAAAAATAACACTGAAAATACACTTATATAACAAATAATACCTGTAGAATGAACTATTTTATTGGATAAAAAAAAAAAAATATTGGAAAAACACATAAAAAAGTTCTTTATTTCATTTTTTATTTGTACCTTTGTTCTGGCATACAACAATTTTAAACATATATATAAATATGAGACAGAAAAAGTACATCTTAAGCGAGCAGGAACTTCCTACTCAGTGGTACAACATTCAGGCAGATATGCCTAACAAGCCATTGCCACCGTTGAACCCTCAGACACACCAGCCAATGAATGCTGATGATTTGTCACATGTATTTAATAAGGAGTGCTCAAAGCAGGAACTTGATACAGAGCACGCTTGGATTGATATTCCGGAAGATGTGCTGGAGAAGTACACCTTCTACCGTTCAACCCCTCTTGTACGTGCTTACGCCCTTGAGGAGGCACTCGGTACTCCGGCGCATATCTATTTCAAGAATGAGAGTATCAATCCGTTAGGCTCTCATAAAATCAATTCAGCCATTCCTCAGTGCTACTACTGTAAGCAGGAGGGTGATACCAATGTCACTACAGAGACTGGTGCAGGCCAGTGGGGTGCAGCCCTCTCTTATGCAGCAAAACTCTACGGCCTGGAGGCAGCAGTTTATCAGGTAAAGATTACCATGCAGCAGAAACCATACCGTTCCAGCATTATGCGTACGTTTGGAGCCACTGTAGAGGGTTCTCCTTCTATGAGTACACGCGCAGGTAAGAACATTATCACACGTGATCCTCATCATCCTGGTTCGCTCGGTACTGCCATCAGTGAGGCTGTTGAGCTGGCTACAACCACACCGGGCTGTAAGTATACGCTGGGTTCTGTGCTCAATCATGTGGCACTTCACCAGACCATCATCGGTCTAGAGGCAGAGAAGCAGATGGCGATGGCAGGTGAGTATCCTGATCAGGTGATTGCTTGTTTCGGTGGTGGTAGTAACTTTGGTGGTATTGCCTTCCCATTCCTCCGTCACAACTTTACAGGCGAGCGCCATACTGAGTTTATTGCTGCAGAGCCAGAGAGCTGTCCTAAACTGACTCGCGGTAAGTTTGAGTATGATTTCGGTGATGAGGCAGGTTATACTCCATTGCTGCCAATGTTTACTCTGGGTCATGATTTCAAGCCTGCCAACATTCATGCCGGTGGTCTCCGTTATCATGGTGCTGGTATGATTATCTCCCAGCTTCTGAAGGATGGTTATCTGCATGGTGTAGATATCCCTCAGCTGGAGTCATTCAAGTCTGGTATGCTCTTCGCTCAGACCGAGGGTATCATTCCTGCTCCAGAGAGCTGTCATGCGATTGCAGCCACTATACGTGAGGCTCTGAAGGCTAAGGAAGAGGGCAAGGAGAAGGTTATCCTGTTCTGTCTCTCAGGTCATGGTCTTATCGATATGCCGTCTTACGATAGCTTTATCAATGGCGATTTGCACGATTATTCTGTGAGTGATGAAGAAATCCAGCAGTTCCTCAAGGATGTGCCAAAGGTTGACTAATTTTCAGTTAACAGTTAATAGTTTATAGTTTATAGCAAACAGTTGACAATTATTCTTTGAGATATATTGAAATAACAATATCACATTATAAAAGAAGCCAGGCTGCGAAAAGCAACCTGGCTTTTTATTTAGAGATTCTATTTTCTTTTATTTAGAAATTCTATTCTCTTTTATTTTAGAAATTCTATTCTCAGTTCGAGACTTCTATCTTTCATTAGAAGTTCAACCACTCTTCGATAGCCTTAGCGATGACATCGAAGCTTGTGGTAGGCTCGAAGCGGGCTACAACCTGACCCTTCTTGTTAACGAGGAACTTAGTGAAGTTCCACTTGATATCGGCACTCTCCTTGTAGTTAGGATCAGCCTCGCTCAACATCTTGTCGAGAACAGGGTAGAGAGGGTGGCTCTCGTCCCAACCAGCAAAGCCCTTACATTCTTTCAGAAATTTGAAGAGAGGGGCAGCATCGTCTCCGTTTACCTTGATCTTCTTGTAGCGCTGGAACTCTGTGCCGTATGTAAGCTTGCAGAACTGATGAATGCTTTCATCTGTACCAGGGGCTTGCTGACCAAACTGGTTGCAAGGAAAATCAAGTATTTCGAAACCTTGAGAATGATAGGTCTCATAAAGTTTCTCCAGTTCCTCATACTGAGGTGTGAAACCACACTTTGTGGCGGTGTTAACGATGAGCAGCACTTCGTTGGCATACTCCTTGAGGGAAACATCCTTTCCCTTTCTGTCTTTAACAGAAAATTCGTAAACAGTTCTCATTTTTTTTATCTTTATGTATGTGTTATCTATATTTCCGATCTCAACTTATATGATCTAGAGTGCAAAGATACTACTTTTCTCTTAGAATACTTCAAGAGTTTTTTTAAAAATTCTAAAAATCGAACAAAATCATAGATGAAGGAATGAGCGTAATATATATAATGTAGATAGTATCGCAGTTAAGAGTATATAGATTCCGTAGATAATTGGGTTTGTGAATAGAAAGGTGTGTAGATTATAAGACTACATAACGGCCTGCATGAAAGTTATAAAAATAAAAAATGCAGGATTTTCACAAACCCTGCATTCCTTTTTCTTTACCTCTTTTTCCTCAAAAAAACAAAGAAAAAGAGGTTTACGATTAATCTATCATTTAACTTTTCTAAGAACTTGTTGCAAAGATACTATATTTTCTTGTAACACCAAACTTTTTCTCAGTTTTTTTTCAGTAAAAAGGGAAAATTAATTAAATACCCCCCCCATTTTTATACTTTTTTGCAATATTCGGTCAAAAAACTAAGCAAAACGGCTCAATTTTATGACTATTCTGCTTTTTTCCTTGTTTGAACGTTTTGCTGTGTACGATAACGAAGAAGGCTGTGCTCGGCAACAACTGAAGATATGTCCTGTAATATGTATTACTTTTTGTCAATACAGATGAAAGCAGCCATCAGTAATGATGACTGCTTTCATCTGTAATTATGCGGGCTATCCCTGCGTTCTGTTTCGGTATTCAGTAGGCACGATACCCGTTTCTTTCTTGAATACCTTCGAGAAATACTTAGGGTCGGTGAAACCTACTGCGAAGGCGATGCTGCTCAGTGTATTGTCTGTCTTGCGCAACATCTCGCATGCCTTCTTGATACGTATATGGCGAACGAAGTCTACCGGTGTCATTCCGGTTATTGCTTTCACCTTATTATATAGTACGCTTCGGCTCATACCGATTTCGTTCGAGATGTCATCAATCTTGAGTTCCGGGTTGCCTGCATTTTCAACAATAAACCTGAAGGCACGCATCATGGTTCTGTCCTGCATCTGTGCCGCTATCAATGCCAGCTCGCTGTTTGGATCGTCCGCTTCGTTCTCGGTACTAGTTTCAGCCTGGTTAAGAGCAGGCAGAGGAGCTGCTGCAGGCAGTATTCGCAGGGCTGCTATGGCATCTTTATCGCCAGTTTCCTTCAGTTTTCTGATGACATCCATCTGAATGTTGCGGCGCTGGGTGAGGATAGCCTCTATTCGGCCGAGCAGATAAGGGGTAGAGAATGGCTTGGTGATATAGGCATCAACACCTTCATCAAAACCTCGCTGCTGGTCTTCTACGCTTGCCTTGGCTGAGAGAATCATCACTGGGATGTTGTTGAGGGTGGTATCCTGCTTGATCTCGTGAATCATCGACAAACCATCCATCACAGGCATGGTAACGTCTGTAAGGATAAAGTCGGGCGTCTCCTTGCGCGCCATCACCAAGCCAGCCTTTCCGTTCTCTGAGAGCAGCACGTTATAGGTAGGCGAGAGGATACTGTAGAGGAACTTGCGCAGGTCGGCATTGTCTTCTACTACCAGTATCGTCTGGTCTTTGAGTTCCGCTTCTTCCTGTGCTTCTTTCTGTTCCTTGCCCATTTCTTCCAGGCGTTCTGCCTCTGCATCCTTTTCTTCTTTCTGTTTGTTGGTTTCTTCCAGATAGTCAGATGCATTGTGGTCGTCAATCTGGCCATTCGCTTTTTCTCTTTCTGCCAGGTCGTAATCTTCCTCGGTCAGACCGCTGTTCGTACGGAAGTCTGCCTTGTTGCCGTATCTCTGAACCTTGTCCAGCATTACCAGCATCTCGTTGGCATTGTCTACTACCATTCTCAGCAGTTCCTTGCCCTTTCGGGTGATACCCGGTTCGGTATCCAAAACGGTTTTTACCGGGGCTCCGATGAGCGTTAGTGGGGTTCTCAGACGGTTGGCAGCATCGTTATAGAACTCGTTCTTCAGCACGCTCATCTCGTGGGTTACGTTCTTGCGCTGGCGCTGGTTGTAGGTATAGAAGATTGCGCCTACGATACCGAAGAGCAGAAGCAGCATCAGAAATTTGCCCCAGATGCTTTCCCAGAAGGTAGGGCGCACTTCGATAGGCAGTTCTGCCACATACTTGCTCCATACACCGTGAGAGTTGGTGGCTCTCACCTTGAGTACGTAATCGCCATGACTGATACGGTTGAAGCCGATGGTATGGTTGCTTCCGTTTGATATCCACACGCCTGGAGCTGTATAACCATCTATGCGATAGAGGTATTTGGTCTGATACTTGCGCTGATAGTCGAGCGATGCGAAGTTGATGGTCAGGTTTCGCTTGTTGGCAGGAATCACTATTTTATCCTTGTGCAGGATAGGTTCCGACTCCTTCTCTCCGCTATAATGGAGGGAACAGAAGATGACTTTAGGCTGGTAGTTGCTCTTCTTCAGCGTAGCCGGATTGAAGGTAATCAGTCCCATCGGGGTACCTACCGAGATGTTGTTGCTTGCCGGATCGTGGTAAGGACGGCTTTGCGAGAACGACATGTTGAAGTCGAAATCGTTAGGTCCGAACACGTTGCACTGGCCCGTTTTCGGGTTTACGCAGTCGATACTCGATTCTCTGATTACCCAGATTCTTCCCTGGTTGTCTTCTACCATGCCCTGTACGATGCCTTCGTTAACATCGATGGCATGGAAGTATTTCATCTTCAGGTTGTCTTGCAGGAGCGATTTGCTCACAATCTCTTCCATCACACCGCCCTGTTGCGAGATATACATCTTGCCGCTGGTGTGCTCCATGATATTGTTCATATCGTTTGCAGCCAGACTTGTTGTATCGTTCGGTATGTAGTAGGTCTTGTGGTAATTGATCTTTCTTGCGTTTGTAAAGGCATCACTGAAGGTGATGAGACCATCTGTAGTTCCTACGAGAATGGTTCCCGTAGTGGTGCAGCAGATGCGGCGTATGCGGTCGTAGTGCTGTTTCTCCCAAGGCAGTCCGTTTCGTTTACTGATGAAGCTGATACTGCCGTCTGCCGCCTCGTTAACAAGTGCCAGCCCACCTCCATAGGTACCTATCCAGATGCGTCCGGTACGGTCGGCTACAATGTCTTGTATCTTGTCGAACGGCAGCGATGACGGGTTGTTGGCATCATAAACAAAGTGTCTTACCTGCATTTTATCTATCAGATAGACACCATTTCCGTTGGTTCCTATCCATGCTCTTCCCTTGATATCGAAGTGGATAGAGAAGATGCCCGTTTCGGCGAAGTTTACCTGCTGTGGCACAATCTGTCCGCTTGGCGAAAGGTATCCGATATTCTGGTAGGATGCGTTGAGCACCTGGATTATACCATTGTAATAACCAGCCCAGATATGTCCGTCTGGCGATGCATTCACCGAGAACACTTCGTCTTCGCCCACATCCAGCTTGTTGATAATGTAAGGGTGATATTTGAAGACTACCTGTGTCAGGTCGTGAGAGCCTGTCAGCCAGAGGATTCCCTGGTCTGAGAGTACATATTTCGTAATCTTCGGTATGCGGTAGTTGCCCGATGAATTGCTTCTCAGCAGATAAGGCACCAGTTTACCTGCCTTGCGGTCAAAATAACTGAAGGTTCCTCCCCTTGGCACTACCCAGAGGGTCTTGTGTTCATCTTGTGTGATGAAATTGCTTTCGCAGGTTGTGCGGTCCATCGGGTCGTCCTGGTCGGCAAAGAGCCACTGTTTCTGTCCGGTCTTCGGATTGACGAGGGTTACTCCCATGCCGTCAGTGAATGCCCATACCATACCGAAATCATCGGTATAAATCTTCTTTACCTCTGCCAGAGGCTGACTCGGGCTCTGTACGTTGATGATATCAAACTTGAAGGTGCGCGGGTTGTAGATGATAACACCCAGATTGGTTGCCAGCAGGAGTTGGTAACCTGTATTTTTCAGTTGGTTGATACGGGTTACGCCTTCCGGCATCGGTATCATGGTGAGTCGGTTCTGCAGGTCATATTTTGCCAGTTTGCCGTCTTCAGTTGCCAGGAACTCATCTTCTCCCACCCCTCTGAGCCATTTGAAAGGCAGTTTGCTTGGAATTTTCGAATGATATATGTATGCGCCTTTGTCGGTAAGCACCCATTCTCTTCCGTGTATATCTCGATGGATGTACCATACATTTCCGCTTCTGAGTCCCTTTTCTCCTACTTTGATGAGTTCTATGTTCCGCTCATCAAAGGTTTTTCCTACAGATCGGATGATGTATTTTCCATCTTCTGAAGTAAACCATGTAGCTCCGTTTTTCATTGGGTATACCTGGCTCACGCGCAGGTCGATGTTGAACAGTTCGTTGAATTTCTGTCCAACAGCAAAGAACTGGCAGAAGTGGGTATCGTATACGTAGAGCTGGTGGTCGTATGTGATACACCACACGTTGTTGTTATAGGATGGTTCTATTTGGAGTATACGGTTGGTTGACAGCACGTCAATATCATCGGGGTTGTCTCTGAAAGTATGAAACTTGTAGCCATCATAGAACGACAGTCCGTTCCAGGTACTGAACCACATGAGGTTGTCTTTACCTTGTTTGAGGTCTGAGATGGTATTGGCAGCGAGTCCGTCTGTGATAGAGAATTTTCTCACATCGCAGTAGGGTACAGCTGCTGTCATGATGGTAGAGAGCAGTCCTAATAGTGTGATATATAATTTTCTTTTCATCATTTTTATTCGTATACGTTTATTAATCGCAACAAAGGTAGTGAAAATAAATGAGATATTGTAGTTTTAGGTGTATTTTTTTATGTTATTGCATTAAATTATTCCACTTTTCATGTTATAGGGGTAATATTTGGTTGATTTGCTGGTGGTTCCTTCTTATGTTATGCCTAACAAAAAACTCCCCCGATAAATGAATATCGGAGGAGCAGTAGGGATATATTGTTTTGAATTTGATTACTTCTGAATCATCTTCTTTCCGTTCTTGATGACTACACCCTTGTAAGCCTTGGTTACCTTCTGGCCTGCGAGGTTGTAAACAGGAGCGTTCTTTGCAGCTTCGTCTGCTGTAATGTTAGTGATGCCGGTAGGTTCAAACTTTTCTACAGCCTTGATAGGGAGAACTTCAGGGATGCCTCTGAATATTACACCGAAAATACCGGTTAAGGTATATTTCTCTCCTTCTGTTAATTTTGAAACACCACCAATACCGCTAAACTTATCGTAAATCATAATCTTGGTTTCACCATCATTAGCATAGTAGTTGAATTTACCTGTAGTATACTCTTCTTTGCTGAATGTGAACTTCTTAATCTTGATAAGGTCGTTGGTGTATTTGCCTTCAAGGATGTCCTTTACAGTTGCAATAACAGGTTCAGCAGCTTCGTTGCTCTCTGTGATTTTGAGATTTTCGCCGTTTGTTTCCTTGCTTGCTGACAGATAAGGAATTCCTGCGTCATAAGCCAAATTTACCTTAACAGTACCGCTAATGATGCTGTTTACAGGCATATCGATTCCTAAAGTCCTCATTTCGATAGCAGTGTCACCTTCACGTACGTAAGTATTTACGGTTCCCTTGTAGCTGTTTACGTATAATACCTTTGCGTTTGTGAGTTTGAGGTTGATGTAATCCTTAGCTTCTTTATTGTTAGCCAAGAGTTCCTTTACACTTGCTGCATCGGTGTACTCTATCTTGGTACCAGCGAGCGTAACTTTGATAGACTTGATTTGGGTGTTGGCAGCAATTGTATATACAACTTTGTTTGCATCGCCTGTCCAAGAACCATTATTGTTAGTACCTACGTCAGCTTTGTTATTATCATTCCATTTTCCATTAATAATGTCGATAGAAGCAATCTTCTTGTCTGCAGGTGCTTGAATCGTAAGCGTTCCACTGTACATTCTGAGACGTGGTGACCTATTCCAGATTCGGTTTTCATTCGAACCAGAAGTTTTTGCAGAAACTGCTACAGAAATACCATTAATTGTACATGCCATGGCTTTGGTGATATCTCCATCTTTAGAAGTAGAAGAAGATGTACCTGTCAGTTCTGGGAAGAGTGTTTTGTAATCATTGTCAAAGTCAAAAGTTACTTCCTGTGCAAACGTAACGCTAGCTACGAACGCCAGAACCAATGATAATGAATAGCGTAAAAATTTGTTCATAACTTAATAATTTTAAAGGTTTAACGTATAATTAATAAACTGTTGAAACTCATTTTGTTGAGTTGATTCTTAGAATTTACTATGTGCTAAAAGCATGTTCTTAGAATTATTACTTATTTATGATGCAAAGATACGAAAAATATCGATACGATGTGTTAAGAATGTGTTAAATCTTTGATACAGAGAAAGAAATACCATCAAAACCGAAAGAAATACCACTCTAGGCAAAGAGAAATATCATCAAAAAAGCAGTTGCTTTTGAAAGAATAGGGATTTCCCCCTCAGTTTGTATCCTTTTCCCCTTTGATGCAGACGAAAAATCCACTACCTTTGCATCGGGTTCAAGAAAGAATGCTGTTCTTCAAGAGCTCAAAAGTATAGAAGATATAAGAATATAAATAACTTAACTGATAAATTGATATGAAAAAGTTTA
>ERZ773177.533-NODE-533-length-26396-cov-26.8552_pt1 | contig 26396 bp, 20 predicted proteins | sample MGYA00580534_ERZ773177 | MGnify/ENA primary metagenome ERZ773177 (study PRJEB29015, sample SAMEA2737872) | human gut metagenome | biome: human gut; feature: human-associated habitat; material: faeces | place: China | collected 2012 ...
TGTTCATTGCTGTTCCGAAAATTCGCTTGAAACCGAAGTCGGTCAGCAAGCTGATATATCTTTCTTCTACCTGTTTCATACGCCATTCATTAAATTCTACATCTAGTTTCGCCGCAAAATTACGCTTTTTTCTTGAAACGACCAAATAAAAAGTGGAAAAACAGCCTGATAGACATTCATAAATCACTTCTCTACTTTTTCTGGCAGTTAGAGGATGTATATATGCATTATATACAGAAATAAGACAACGCTACGGTTATTTCTGTCTTGGCTTGATTTCGTATGCCGGATTGTTACGGATATCCCAGCGGTCTAACTTTGCACCATTGGTGAGTATCAGTTTCTCCTTCTGGTAGGCTATGATGGTCTGCGAAGGAAGGAGGACGCGGTCATCGGCGGTGAAACAGCGCAACGGATTGGCAAAGTTTCTAGCCTGGAAATCGGCGAGACTGTATTCTGCCAACTGTATCTTGCCGTCCTTCAACATTGATACGAAGAACTTATCCTTGTCACCGGTCTTTGAAATGGAACGGATCTTGAAGTTCTGGGAACGGGAAACCTTGAGCGGGGCATAATCCTTTTGCTGGATGATGTCTTCTACTTTCCATGAATAGATGGTTCCCGTGCGAGGGATGAAGGCATAGAGCGAATCGCCAATTACCTCCATATCGTAGGATTCTCCCAGCGGCTCATTACTGCTGCCAATGAAATCGCCACCCGTACTGAGCTTGGCAAATACCTTATTGTTGTTGGCTGCCCCCAGGTTCAGCGCCTCGCGGTCGAAGACTCGGATGTTGGTATACTTTGAGTCGCGCACGAAAACAAGACGAGGGGTTGCGCAAACACAGCCCACCTTCGAAACCATGCTGGCTGGCCAGGAACCTGTGCCCAGGCGGCTGAGATATTTGCCCGTTTTCCTGTCGAAGATCTGTACCTCCTGATTTTCGCCGGCAGCCACAAAGAGATGGTCGCCTTCTGCATAAACATCGCGTGCCAGCGTGCGGTCGCCGTTGCTCATACTGCGCTTGAATTCCAACGTTTCAGCATCGAAGATATCGACACACTTGCCTGCAAAATTCGCCACATACAACTCTTCGCCATCGTGAAAGAGGTTGGCTGCATCCAGCGGTCTGCCACCTAAATCTTCGGCTGTGCGGGAAAGATGTCCGTCCAGATAGAAATGGTCTGCCACCTTGATGGTATCTACCGGTTGCGGTACCACTCTGTCTTCCGTTATCTCACGTATTTCTGTCTTATCGCAGGAAGCTAAAGCCAGCATCATTCCTGCTCCTATCATGATCATATTTTTTCTCATATAGTTTCCTCCTTTATTTTGCATGATCTTTTATCGGGTTCTCTGTGAAATATTTCACCAATCTGCTCTTTTTGTAAAAATCCTCTATGGTCTTCTGCAGTTTGGCATCATCCTTGAAGGTATCATTGATACCACAGTCGCGATACTTGGCATTCTCATCTTTGTGGAAGCCCAGCAGATTGCGGTCGGTATAAGGGAGATCGCCCTTATGGCTCAACCACATGTGCAGCTGCCAGATAAATTCCGGCCATCCTACGTTGACGCCTTCCGGTGTTTTGGCTGGATACGTCATGTTGCTGTCGTGACTATAGTCCATGCAGTGCATGTGCTCGTGGGTAATTGCTTCCCATCCGCTGAACGAACCATAATGGCCATAGAAGTTCCAGTCGGTAACGGTCCAGATGTAGCCGCCGCCCAATCCACCGTATGCCGGACTAGACTGTCCGAGCACGAAGTTTTTCGGTGCCTTGAATCTTTCCATTTCGCTCTGGTATTTCTCGGCAGTGAACGTTACTTTATTGTTGTCGTAGAGATCGCCGCCCATCACCTTCTTGAAGTTTGCCATCACATACTTATATTCCGGAGTGGTCATCATATAGGTATAGTTGGTGACAATCACCACCCATTCGCGGGCGTAGATAGGTTTCATTTCACGGAAATTGTGTGATTCTCCAACCTCTGGAGTCCACCCGTAGTTGGAGAAACTGCAGGTCCATCTGGCGTCAATCTTCTGGAGCATCTTGAAGTGCTCATCATCGCTCACGAGACGTGTCTTCATCCTGTTAAGGTCGAGATACGGGCAGGTGAAACTCACGAAGTTTCCGTTTTTCTTTTTCCAGATATTCCGTCTGCCAACGAATGATGGCTTGAAGGAGAAGCGGGAGAAGGCGGGAATGGATTTAATGAACGCCACCGGAATGTATTCATCCACTTCCGGGATATACATCTCGAGTGTTACGTTGGAGACTGGTTTTGCCGACCAACTGGTGATGACGAGCGATTCATCCTCAGTAGATTTCCTAACATTGATGAGGTTGTCTGTCTGGAAGGTGTAATCCGGTTTGTCTACGATTTCAGTTGATGGGTCAGATAGATTCAGGATGTGTTTAGCCCGTTCTGCCGGCAACTTTTCGAAAACCACCGTATCCTTTTTGAAATCTTCCTGGAACGGTTTTTCAATGTCGTTGTATACGATCTGGTCTTCATAATCGGTGGAGCAGGATGCCATCAGGGTCATCGCTGCCACGAGTGTGGTTCCAGCAGCCAGTGCCGGAATCTTTCGATGTTTTTTCTGCTTCATCATTTTGAGTTTTTACTGTTAAAATACTTACTATGAAAAATAGGATGCAAAGATAAGAATAAATATTGGTTTGTCCAAATAATCATGCTGTTATATTTTGGAAAAATTTCTTTTTTTTCAAAGAAAAGTTGTATATTTGCAGAAAACTTTCTGGATGATGGCAAAGTGTAGCTAATCTGATATTTCCAGAAGGTGGCGTAATTAACTCAATATCAAATATTAAGACCTGAAGAAATGAAAAAGAAAGAAGAAAGGAAAAAATGGAAGGGACTGAAAAACGGGTTCCTGTTGGTGGGATTCATAGCCCTGCTGATAGCCTGTTCGCAAACTGTTCGTGCCGAGGAAATCAATTGGCAGAAGGCGGCGGAGATAGCTAAGAGATATGTCACTCTGCCGCAAGATACCGGTATGAAAGCAAAGGAGAAGGGCAGGAAAAATAAGACCGGTTCACCTTATTATATATATAATGATGCGCGGGGACAGGGATTCGTTATCGTATCAGGTGATGACCAGATGGGGGAAGTGCTGGGATACAGCAAAGAAGGTAGTCTCGATACGCTCAATGCCAATCCCTGCGTAAAACTGCTGCTTTCGGGATACCGACAGACTTTCGAGGTGCTGAAAGAAGGAAAGGTGAAGGTGCAAAGCCATACGCGCACCGGACTTTACTCTAAAACTGTAGCGCCGATGCTGAAAAGCAAATGGGGACAGTCATATCCGTTTAATGCTAAAACGGGATATGATTACAGCGGCTGTGTGGCTACGGCTGTGGCTCAGATGATGTATTATCATCAGTGGCCGGCTCAGGGACAGGGAAAAAACGAATATGTGGTAACCTGCTACCAGGCAAAGAAAAGTGCGGATTTCAGTCAGTCGCATTACGACTGGGCCAACATGTTGCCCGACTACCGCTATCCGGTTCAGGCTACTCCTGCAGAGATAGATGCCGTAGCCTTACTGATGAACGATGTGGGTGTGGCTTCTTTCATGCAATATACGCCCAGCGCAAGTGGAACCCAGGGAGTCTTCGCCTATCAGGCGCTGCAGAAGCATTTCGATTATTCGGCAGCCTACGTTACGAAAGCTGTTGAAGGACCGGGGAGGTTTGCAGAAATCCTGAGACAGGAACTGCTTAACGGATGTCCGGTTTATCTGGAAGGCAGACCAGCCGGTTCGGCTTCCGGTCATGCCTGGGTAACTGATGGTTTCGATGAAAACGGCCTCTTCCACATGAACTTCGGTTGGGAGGGACAGGGCGATGCCTATTATTCGCTCACCAATCTCAATGTTTCGCAGACCGGAAGTGAGTTTCAGGGCAAACCGCTTGCCTTTAACCGTGCCATTACCGCCATCTTAGCTCATCCCAACAACGGGAAATATCCCGAAATAGAGCGCGGACTGCTGGAAACTTCGCCGCAGCTGATGTTCAACGAGGGTGGTTCTCTCAGCCTGAAAGAGGCGTCGGGAAAGTTATTCGACCCTTCACAGCCGGTAACAGTCGAGATGAATTCCTTCGTCAACAGAGGCAAGCCTTTCAGGGGTGACATCGGTGTTCCTGCCCAGCTTGCTCCGGGATATTATCAGGTAAAACTGGAGATTACTTCGGATGAAGCCGAAACCCAGGATTGTCCGGTCAACGGAATCCACGACCAGGATGCAGCCTATATAGAGGTGGTAAAGGGAGAAGAGAAACCGCTGATGGCAAAAGCTGAAGTCTTTCTGGCTGATGATGCGCATCAGAAGATAGAAGGCAGAAGCGTCGATGTATCGAAGGTATCTCTCTTCAAGATAGGTGTTTCGCTGCGTACGACAGAAGACCGCAGTTACGAGGGGCATGTTTCCCTTATTTCTGAAGATGTAGATACTAAGGAAGAAATAGAGGTAAATGGACTCAGCGATGAGGTAAGCGTCTCATCATCTTTCGAAGTGCCGCTTTACAGCTACTGGCTGCGCAAGAATAATCTGCCTTGGACCGACGGTCATACCTATCTGTTCAGGGTGATGGGCGAAATAGGAGGAAAGAAAGTGGAACTGAAGAATCCGCAGGAACCTTCTTATTTTCTCAAGCGAAAGGGCGATATCCTTATTCTCTATCAGGATATAGCTACAGGAATAGAAAATGCTACCATCTCTGATACTGAAACCGAAATCTGTCGCGAGGGACATCAACTCTTGGTTTCGGGCAAGGACGTGAGAAAGATTAAACTGTATCATGCGGGAGGAAACCTGCTCAGACAGGCGTCTGGTACGGATGGAAAAACAGTCAGTCTCTCTTTACAGGGTATCAGACAAGGCGTTTATCTGTTGCGGGTAGAAACCGGTATGCAAAGCAAGACATATAAACTGCTGCTTTAAACGGATGTTCCGGTTTCGGAAACAGAACAGGTTATCCGATGTAAGTATAAAAAGAAAGCTCAGGGCTATCTGCCCTGAGCTTTTTTCATTATCATGATTTCTGTATCATTTACTTCTGGCATTCCTTGCAAGGAGTCCAAGGCTTCAACTGCTTGAAGAAGTCGTTGCCCTTATCATCTACGAGGATGAATGCAGGGAAGTCCTCTACGGTAATCTTCCAGATCGCCTCCATACCGAGCTCTGGGTACTCTACGCACTCGATGCTCTTGATAGAACTCTGAGAGAGAACGGCAGCTACACCACCGATAGTACCGAGGTAGAAACCACCATGCTTCTTGCAAGCCTCTGTAACAACATCGCCACGGTTACCCTTGGCAATCATTACAAGGCTAGCGCCATGATCCTGGAACTCATCTACGTATGGGTCCATACGGTTGGCTGTAGTAGGTCCCATAGAGCCACATGGATAACCCTCTGGAGTCTTGGCTGGTCCTGCATAGAGGATAGGGTGGTTCTTGAAGTACTCAGGCATCTCCTCGCCTGCATCCAGACGAGCCTTGAGCTTAGCGTGAGCGATGTCACGAGCCACGATGATGGTACCCTTCAAGTTAACACGGGTGCTTACTGGATACTTGCTCAACTCAGCACGAACTGCGTCGATACCCTTGTCGAGGTCAATCTCGATACCCTTGGTACCCTCACCTGGGTTACGGAGCTCCTCAGGAATCAACTCTGTTGGGTTCTCATCCATCTTCTCCAACCAGATACCATCCTTGTTGATCTTAGCCTTGATGTTACGGTCGGCAGAGCAGCTTACACCCATACCGATAGGGCAGCTTGCACCATGACGTGGCAAACGGATGACGCGGATATCGTGAGCGAGATACTTACCGCCGAACTGTGCACCCAAGCCTATCTTGTGAGCCTCTTCGAGGAGCTTGTTCTCCAAGTCGATGTCACGGAAAGCACGACCCGTCTCATCACCTGTTGTAGGCAACTCATCGTAGTACTTGATAGAAGCCAACTTCACGGTGAGGAGGTTCTTCTCAGCTGAAGTACCACCGATTACGAAGGCGATGTGGTAAGGAGGACATGCTGCTGTACCCAGACTCTTCATCTTCTCTACGAGGAATGGGAGCAATGTGCCCTCGTTCTGGATAGTAGCCTTGGTCATTGGGTAGAAGTAGGTCTTGTTGGCAGATCCACCACCCTTAGCTACCATCACGAAGCGGTACTCGTCGCCCTCTGTAGCCTCGATATCAATCTGAGCAGGAAGGTTGCAACGGGTGTTCACCTCATCATACATGTTGAGAGGAGCGTTCTGAGAATAACGGAGGTTGTCCTGAGTAAAGGTGTTGTAAACACCCAGGCTCAGTGCCTCTTCGTCCTCGAAATCGGTCCATACGCGCTGACCCTTCTCACCATGGATGATAGCAGTACCTGTATCCTGACAGAATGGGAGGATGCCCTTCACGGCAGTCTCTGCATTGCGGAGGAACTGGAGTGCTACATACTTGTCGTTCTCTGAAGCCTCTGGGTCGCTGAGAATCTTAGCTACCTGGAGGTTGTGCTCACGACGGAGCTTGAACTCTACGTCGTGGAAACCCTGCTGTGCCAGCAAAGTAAGCGCTTCCTTAGAAACCTTGAGGATAGTCTTACCCTCGAACTCTGCTGTACTTACGCCTTCCTTAGAGATAAGGCGATACTCTGTCTTGTCCTCTCCAATCTGAAACATTGGAGCATACTTAAAATCTGGAGTTTTTGCCATAATGTTTTTTGTTATTTTAAACTGTTGAAATATTCAAGTCTAATTAATTCTCGTATTCTATTTCCTGGTCGAGGCTGTCGACGAAGTTGCGGAAAACCTCTTCCTCCACATCGCCCATGGCAAATTCTTTCTCAGCATCCTTTCGGATTTCTGCTATCCATGAGCGGCGTGCCTTGATATAATCTTCGTGTATGCGGTTGGCATCTTCGAGTGTGATGTCACTGATGCCGTAGTAATCGCAGATCATCTGGTAGGTCCATGCCCACTGGTAGTCGCGATAGTTGGCATTGATTTCTTCAAACCGGTCGAGCAACTGTTCTATATTCCCGATAGTTCCTTCCTTCACGTCCCTAACGATGCCTTCTTCTTCAGAAACAGGGAGTAGGAGTCCCGAAAGATCATCCCAATCGCCCACGCCGACATGACTGGCTGGAGGGGTGATGGCTGGGTCGCGCTTCAGTACACGCTTCAAAACGGCACCCATGTAGATGCGGAGGGCGATATCATAATATTTGATGCCCTTGTGGAGCGATGAAGCCGGTATGATATATTCGTGATAGAGATACTGCGAAACGTTATCGCCCGTTACCTCGCGCAGGTTTTCAAGAATCTTCTTACCCTTCAGAATCTCGCCAACAGAATAAGGTGAAAGCCAGTCGAAGTTGACGATGCTCTTGCGGTTCTCCATAGCACGGAGATCACGCTTAGGCCATTTCTTGATGTCGCGGTACAGACCTACGGTAGTGATGTTTCTGCCCGGGATGAGGAACATCTTGTCGCCATCGGCAATGAGATAGGCGAAAGGCAGGTTGCGGGTGTTAGGGTGGTGCATCAGCTTGCCGAAGCATACTGAAAAGGAACCCAGAGTGGCTGGCATCAGGAGATAAGCACCGCTGGCAGTCTTGGAACCGCGCTCCAGAATGCCCCAGTGCATAGGTCCCATCTTGTAGGCATGGTTGCTGAAGTTGGTGGCAGAACCGGCGTTATAGAAGGAGAACATGCCTCCGATAAGCAGACTGCTCTTATGATGAGAAGCGGTGAAAGGACCGCAGAAGGCTGCACAAGCCTCGCCATTGCTCATATAGGAGTTGGCGAAGAATACGGAGGCTGAAGCGGTAAAGCCGTTAGACAACTGGCAGGCTTCGCCTACGAAGCAATCCTGTATCTTTACGCTGTTGATGACGCTGGCGCCTTCAGCGATGATGCTGTTTTCTGTAATAACGCCTGTGCCGATATATACGTTGCCATGAACAGAGCCCAATAGCGTACAGTCGCTCAGACGGGAAGCACCGTTCACTTCGCAGTAATCATTGATTACGCAGTTGGTAATCTCCTTGGTATTGATGATCTTCACATTATTGCCAATCTGGCCCCGATCCGGCATCTTGTTGTCGATGTCGGTCTTGATGAGCTGGCGGATTTTCTCCTTCATTTCCTTGTCAGGGAAATGTTTCACCATGAAGGCTGCCAGCTGGCTGTTCAGATCGCTGAAGAGGATTACGTTGCCTTCGCCCACCTCGTTGAGTACGCTCACAAGATTTCCTTCGCCGTAAGTAGCTCCCTCGGTGGTTTCCATGGTCGAGATGTTTGAGATGTAGCAATCATCGCCAATGGTATAGTTGTTGATGAAATTGCCTACGTTTTCTATCAGACAGTCATCGCCTATGGTTACATTGCGCAAGGTGGCATTGTTGATGCCCGAATGCTTTACGAAGCCCTGGCTCACCTCCACGTTCTTGTTGAAGGATCCGATGTTTATTTCGCCATAGAGCATCACGCGGTGCATGAAGTTGGGCTTGAAATCTTCTGATACATTGACTGAGGTCCAGTCTTCGGCCCAGCAGTCGTTATGTTTAAGCACCTCGATTTCCTCGGTGGTTAAAGGTCTGTAATCATTCATAACTTACTTGTTATTGATATTTATGTTCTTACTCATAATCCTGGTACAGGAAGTCGTTGTATGGATACTTCTGTACGTGCAACTCTCTTACTTTCTTGTAGAGTATCTCGCGGAATTCGTCGATGTTCTCCTTGTTCTTTGCCGAGATGAAGAGGCAGTCCTCATTGAGTTTTGCCATCCAGGTCTTCTTCAGGTCTTCCAGCGGGATGTTCTCTTTCTCCATCGGTGTGAGGTCGTCTTCCTCTTTTTCTACCCATGAGTAGTTGTCTATCTTGTTGAAGATAATCATCGATGGCTTATCGGCGCAATCCAGTTCCTTGAGCGTATTCTCTACTACCTGGATCTGCTCTTCGAAGTCGGGATGTGAGATGTCTACTACGTGCAGAAGGAGGTCGGCCTCGCGTGTCTCGTCAAGGGTACTCTTGAATGAGTCGACCAGGTCGGTTGGCAATTTGCGTATGAATCCTACGGTATCGGCAAGGAGGAACGGCAGGTTGTCTACCACCACCTTGCGTACAGTGGTGTCGAGGGTGGCAAAGAGTTTGTTCTCTGCAAACACCTCGCTCTTGCTGAGCAGATTCATGATGGTAGATTTACCTACGTTGGTATAGCCCACCAGTGCCACGCGCACCATTCTGCCTCTGTTTTTTCGCTGTGTAGTCTTCTGCTTGTCGATTTCTGCCAGTCGCTCTTTGAGGAGACTCATTCTGCCGAGGATGATACGGCGGTCCATCTCGAGCTGGGTCTCACCCGGTCCACGCAGACCAACAGATCCCTTACCGCCACCAGATCCTGAACCACCGCCCTGTCGTTCCAGGTGAGTCCAGAGTCTTTGCAGACGAGGGAGCATATAGCGGTATTGCGCCAACTCTACCTGGGTTTTAGCCGCAGCGGTTTGCGCACGCATGGCGAAGATATCGAGGATGAGAGAGGTGCGGTCCAGAATCTTCACCTGCAGTTCCTGTTCGATGTTACGGATCTGTTTGGCAGAAAGCTCATCATCAAAGATGACCATACCTACTTCTCTATCTTCCTCTTCTTCGTTTTTGATATATTCTTTGATTTCTTCGAGTTTACCCTTACCCACATAGGTGGTCTGGTTAGGAGAAACCACCTTCTGCGTGAATCGCTTTACGGTGACAGCCCCCGCAGTATCGGCAAGAAATTCCAACTCGTCGAGATATTCTTTTGTCTTGGCTTCGTCCTGTGTCTTGGTAATCAGACCCACGAGTACAGCGGTTTCCGCCTTGACTTCTGATATTACAAATTCTTTCATCTAATTTCTTTATATATATAATAATGTGAAAAGATAGTGCAAAGATAGTGTAAAATACAGAGAAAACAAAATATAGCATCAATATTTTAACTTTTTTATTAATGTGGCAGAAAATATTCAAAAGACACAAAATGCACAGCTGTATTTTAGCCACAACTGCTCACAAAGGGTCTTTTTGGTTCGCAAAAATTGTAAACGTTTACGTGGTTTTTTGCATAAAAAATCGAGATTTATTTGATTTATATCAATATTTGTCTTAATTTTGCACCCAGAAAAAGAAATTGATTTTCAAAAACGAACAAATCATAACTACATAAAAAACACAAACTGCTGAAACATTCAAAAACTTCAAAGGCCTCGACGTGATGTCGGGGCTTTTTGGTTTCTTTTCCGTCAGTAGCGATTTTTGTTGTACGCTACAGTAACAGAAGCTGGAACGTCGGCTATACTGCTGTTGCGTCATAGACAGATAATAATTTCAACCTAACAATAAAATGAAAATGAAGCAAAAAAAATGTATTGCTGGTATTTTGTTGCTCGGCGCGGTTTGTGCGCAAGCCAACAATTATGAAGTAACATCACCTGATGGCAGATTGGCGGTCAAGGTGGAGTGTGTTGATGGAAAACAGTGTATAATAAATAAAAAAGGGTGGCAGATATCTGAATCTGTCACCCTCTTTATTTTATGTTTCAATCCGTTTTTTCCGCGGATTGGTTATCTGCTGGAATTATTGGTTTTTGAAGACCAATCCATCTGCATCTGTATGATCGATGGTAATTGGTTTCTCTCTGCTAACCTCTTCTGCAAGAATCTTCTTACTCAAGTCGTTTAATACATAATCCTGGATAGCGCGCTTTACAGGACGGGCACCAAACTCAGGGTCGTATCCTACCTTTGCCAGATACTGGATAGCTGCAGGAGTCCAGCGAAGTTCAAAGCCCTGAGGCTCCAACATCTTCTTTACTCGCTTCATCTGAAGTTCTACAACCTCGGCAATCTGCTCCTGGGTCAACGGCTTGAAGGTAATGATATCATCAATACGGTTCAGGAACTCAGGACGGAAGGTCTTGCGCAACATCTCACGGCTTGCGTTGGAAGTCATGATGATGATGGTGTTCTTGAAGTTGACTACACGACCCTTGTTGTCAGTCAGACGGCCATCGTCCAATACCTGCAACAGGGTATTGAATACATCAGGATGCGCCTTCTCAATCTCATCGAAGAGAACCACACTATATGGTTTGCGGCGTACAGCCTCGGTCAACTGACCACCTTCATCGTAGCCTACATACCCTGGAGGCGCACCGATCAGACGGGTTACGCTAAACTTCTCCTGATATTCACTCATATCAATTCGGGTCATCATCGACTCGTCATTGAACAGATACTCAGCCAGCGCCTTGGCAAGTTCCGTCTTACCTACACCAGTAGTACCGAGGAAGATGAAGCTGGCGATAGGACGCTTAGGATCCTGCAAACCGGCACGGCTGCGGCGAACGGCATCACTTACAGCGGTGATAGCCTCGTCCTGTCCGATGACTCTCTTGTGGAGTTCTTCCTCCAGATGGAGCAGTTTCTCACGCTCGCTCTGCATCATACGGCTTACTGGTATCCCGGTCCAGCGGCTTACAACCTCAGCGATATCATCAGCAGTAACTTCCTCTCTGACCATCGCTGCGCCACCCTGTGTACTCTTCAGCTGCTCCTGGATCTTCTTGATGTCATCCTCGAGCGCCTTCAGTTTAGAATAGCGGATTTCAGCTACGCGTTCGTAATTGCCTTCGCGCTCCATGCGTTCAGCCTCAAACTTCAGGTTTTCTATCTCCTGCTTATCCTGCTGAATCTTGTTGACGAGTGCTTTTTCGCCTTCCCATTTAGCACGGAAGTCATGTTCCTGATCCTTCAATTCTGCAATTTCCTTATCCAGCTGCTGAATCTTAGGCTGGTCATTCTCGCGCTTGATGGCCTCACGCTCAATCTCCAACTGCTTCAAGTGGCGGGTAATCTCATCCAGTTCTTCTGGTACAGAGTCACGCTCCATTCTCAGTTTGGCTGCTGCCTCATCCATCAGGTCGATAGCCTTATCAGGGAGGAATCTGTCAGAGATGTATCTCTCTGATAACTTGACGGCTGCGATGCAGGCATCATCCTGAATACGTACCTTATGATGGTTCTCGTAGCGCTCCTTGATACCACGGAGGATACTGATGGCATCTACCTCGTCAGGCTCATTGACCATGACGGTCTGGAAACGGCGCTCCAGCGCCTTATCCTTCTCGAAGTACTTCTGATACTCGTTGAGGGTAGTAGCACCGATGGCTCTCAGTTCACCACGAGCCAGGGCTGGCTTCAGAATGTTGGCTGCATCCATGGCACCTTCGCCACCGCCAGCACCTACCAGTGTGTGAATCTCATCGATGAAGAGGATAATCTGGCCGTTGGCGTTGGTTACCTCTTTAATGACGCTCTTCAGACGCTCCTCGAACTCACCCTTATATTTGGCACCGGCTACCAGCGCACCCATATCGAGAGAATAGAGTTGCTTGTTCTTCAGATTCTCCGGTACATCGCCACGTACGATACGCTCGGCAAGACCTTCTACGATAGCGGTCTTACCAGTACCAGGCTCACCTATCAGAATAGGGTTGTTCTTGGTTCTTCGTGACAGAATCTGGAGCACTCTTCTTATTTCCTCATCACGTCCGATAACTGGGTCCAGCTTGCCGCTTCTTGCCTGTTCTACAAGGTTTTTCGCATATTTCTCCAAACTCTGATAGTTATCATCAGCGCTTTGTGATTTTACGTTCTGTCCCTGTCTCAATGCCTGGATGGCAGCGAGCATATCTTTAGCATTTGCACCAGCATCCTTCAGAATACGTGCAGCAGTAGAGTTGCCCTGTACGATAGCCAACAGGATAGGTTCTACGCTAACGAACTCGTCGCCCATTTTCTTGGCGGTATCCTCGGCATTCATCAGTATCTGGTTAGTCTCGTTGCTGAGGTACGGCTGACCGCCGCCCTGCACACGAGGCAGATGTTGCATCTCCTGACGCAAGAGCATGGCGATTTGCTGTCCGTTCATGCCCAACTTCTGGAAGATGTAGTTGGTCACATCGGTAGCCTTTTCAAGGATACCGCTAAGCAGATGCACCGGTTCGATGGTTTGCTGACCATTTCGCTGCGCAATGTTTACGGCTTCCTGTACCGCCTCCTGCGCCTTGATTGTAAATTTGTCGAATGTCATATTAATATCTCCTTTCTTATATTGTATATTCTTATTTGTGTTATTTGGATGAGCGCCGGAAACTTCTCTTTGGAAACCTCCCGGTGCGTTCCTCCCATCCTTTAGCGAAACTTATGCCTATTCGTTGGAAATCAATGATTTACTGACAATCTGTCTTGTTTTGGGTAGATGAAAGATAGAAATAAGAGACATTTCCGGACAGAATGACAGAAGAAGGCGGTTTGAGTACGGGCTGAAGGCCCAGGTTCCTTGAAGCTGCACGCTCTGAAGACCCAGGCTCCTTTCAGGGCGTGTGGGGCTTACTGGCGAAAGTTCAGTACGCGAAGAAATGGTAGGATTAGAATTCGCTCAGATTGCTTATTTCTTGATTTCTCTCAATTATCTTTTAAATATCCTTTAAATAATGCTATTTTATGGGGGGAAATGTTGTGTAATCAAAATAATCTTCGTACCTTTGCACCATCATAAATTATAATTTATAAGTTCAATGGCTGAAACAAAGAAAATCAAGACAGCGTTGGTGTCTGTCTTCCACAAGGATGGCTTGGACGAATTGCTCGCCAAGTTGAATGAAGAGGGTGTAAAATTCCTGAGTACTGGTGGTACCCAGAAGTTTATCGAATCTTTGGGTTATGAATGCGAGAAAGTTGAGGAGGTCACTACCTATCCATCTATCTTGGGTGGTCGCGTAAAGACTCTTCATCCTAAAATATTTGGAGGTATCTTGGCTCGCCGTGACAACGAGGGTGACCAGGAGCAGATGAAGGAATACAAAATTCCTTCTATCGATCTCGTCATCGTAGACTTGTATCCTTTCGAGCAGACTGTAGCTAGCGGTGCTAGCGATGCTGATATCATCGAGAAAATCGATATTGGCGGTATCTCTTTGATTCGTGCAGGTGCCAAAAACTTCAAGGACGTGGTGATCGTTCCTAGCAAGGCAGAATACGGCGTATTGCTCGATATCCTGAAGAAGAAGGGTGCTGAGACTGATATCGAAGACCGCAAGATGTTTGCAGAGCGTGCATTCGGTGTAAGCTCTCACTACGATACTGCAATCCATGCATGGTTTGCTAAGTAAACTCTCGGAAAAATAAAGTAGTTAAGGAGTTAAGAAGTGAAAGAAGTCAGGACAAGTGTCTGCGGGGATTCCATTCCCGGTATATGACAGACTGTTGCCGTGGCTTCTATGCTCCTTTAACTCCTTAACTCCTTAAATAAAAAGAAAATTTTAAGCTTAAAATAATTTAGAAACGAAATGGGATTTTTTTCATTTATTCAGGAAATCGCAATGGACTTGGGTACAGCCAATACCATCATTATCAGTGATGATAAGATTGTAGTGGATGAACCTTCTGTTGTAGCCCTTGACCGCCGCACCGACAAGATGATTGCTGTGGGCGAGAAGGCTAAGATGATGTACGAGAAGACTCATGATAATATCCGTACTATCAGACCATTGCGTGATGGCGTGATTGCCGACTTTACTGCCTGTGAGCAGATGATGCGTGGATTGATTAAGATGGTTCATACTGGTAGCCGTCTCTTCTCTCCTTCACTCCGTATGGTAATCGGTGTACCTTCTGGTTCTACCGAGGTTGAGCTTCGTGCTGTGCGCGACTCTGCCGAGCATGCCGACGGACGTGATGTATATTTGATTTTTGAGCCAATGGCTGCCGCTATCGGTATCGGTATCGATGTTGAGGCTCCAGAGGGTAATATGATTGTTGATATAGGTGGTGGTTCTACCGAAATCGCTGTCATCTCATTGGGTGGTATCGTATCGAACAACTCAATCCGTACAGCCGGTGACGACCTTACTGCCGATATCCAGGAATATATGAGCCGTCAGCACAACGTGAAGGTTTCTGAGCGTATGGCTGAGCGTATCAAGATTCATGTGGGTTCAGCTCTGACCGATCTGGGTGATGAGGCTCCAGAAGATTTCATCGTACATGGTCCTAACCGTATTACAGCGTTGCCTATGGAGGTACCTGTATGCTACCAGGAGATTGCTCACTGTCTGGATAAGACCGTGGCAAAGATTGAGAACGCTGTACTCTCAGCATTGGAGAACACACCTCCTGAGCTCTATGCCGATATCGTGAAGAATGGTATCTGGCTCTCTGGTGGTGGTGCTTTGCTCCGCGGTCTCGACAAGCGTTTGCAGGATAAGATCAATATCCCATTCCACATCGCAGAAGATCCATTGCACAGTGTTGCCAAGGGTGCTGGTATTGCGTTGAAGAATGTAGACCGTTTCTCATTCTTGATGAGATAATCAGAACTTATTCTAATAGTAAGAATAAAGTATGCGCAACCTTTTAGAGTTTTTAGCGAAATACAACCATTGGTTTGTCTTCCTGATTCTTGAGGTGGTGAGTATGGTGCTGTTGTTTCAGTATAACAGCTATCAGGGCAGTGCCTGGTTCTCCTCGGCTAATGCCGTAACGGGTAAGTTGTATGAATGGGATGCGAATGTAGAAACATTCTTCTCACTTACCAAGGTGAACCAGGAACTGACACAGCGCAATGCATATCTCGAACAGGAGGTGCAGAAACTTTCCGACAGTCTCGTGAGCGTGACCAAGGATAGCAGCATCTACCATCGTGTCCAGTTTGCATTGCTGAGAAACTATCGTCTGATTCCGGCTAAGGTGGTGGCGAATAGTATCGATAAACCCGGCAACCTGATGACAATTGACAAGGGTAGCGCGGATGGCATCCACAAGGATATGGGTGTAATCAGCGGTACGGGTGTAGTGGGTATCGTGTATCTGGTGGCAGAACATTACGCTGTCGTGATTCCGGTATTGAACACGAAGTCGAACATCAGTTGTATGATTCAGAATAGAGGCTATTTTGGCTATCTGCGCTGGAAGGGTGGTGTGTCTGACCTTGCCTATCTGGAAGAGGTGCCACGTCATGCTCACTTTAAATTGGGTGACTATGTGGTAACGAGTGGCTATTCTGCTGTATTCCCTCCTGGAGTGAGAGTAGGCAGGATATTGCACGTGTTCAACTCCGCCGATGGACTGTCGTATCGCGTACAACTTCGCCTCTCTACCGATTTTGCCCGTCTGCGTGATGTATGTGTAATTGATGATGCCGCCATGAAAGAGCGGTTGGAGATTATGCGTGCAGCACAGGATAGCATCGCAACAAATGGAGACAATAATCAATAATGACGTATAGTAAGAGGATATAAAAAGCAATGAGTATAGATTTAGTGAAAAGACTAGCTACCTTTGTGGTGCTCGTGCTGGTACAGGGATTGGTGTTTAATCATATTCATCTATTCAATTGTGCCACCCCCTTGCTGTATATCATTATGGTACTGCATTTCCGCCGCAACCATCCTAAATGGGCGGTGTTATTGTGGTGCTTTATGATGGGGCTTTGTGTGGACGTATTTGCCAATACGCCAGGTGTTGCAGCAGCTTCGATGACTGCCGTAGGACTGCTACAACCTTATTTGTTTGAACTTTTCGTACCGCGTGACAGCGCCGACGATCTGGAACCGTCCATGCGTTCTATCGGCGTAGGTGCATATTGCTGGTACGTATTCTTCATCATTCTCGTTTATAATCTATTGTTCTTTACACTCGAAACATTCAATTTCTTTAATTGGGTTCACTGGTTGGAATGTATAGGCGGAAGTACGGTTATCACTTATATATTGGTGATGGCGACAGAAAGTTTCAGAAAGTAAGATTCCGGATAAGTGATGAGAGAGAAAAGAACACGATTTTTAGTTTGCTATATATAATAAGGTATGTTGGATTACAATCTTGAAAAACGTAGATTCGTTATCAGTGGAGTGGCCATAGCTATTGTGGTCATTTACATGATTCGTCTGTTTACGCTTCAGATTATGAGCGACGACTACAAGAAGAATGCCGACAGTAATGCCTTCTTGAAGCATATTGAGTTTCCCGCCCGTGGTGCCATTTACGACCGTAATGGTAAGCTGCTGGTGTATAATCAGCCGTCTTACGATCTGATGGTGGTCATGAACGAGGAGAGCGGCCGGCTTGATACGATGGATTTCTGTAATTCGCTGGGTATTACGAAAGAGTTTTTTATCAAGCGAATGAACGATATCAAGGACCGCTCTAAAAACCCGGGCTATTCGCGCTATACCCAGCAGCTTTTTATGGGACAGCTGAGCGACCGGGATTTCAGTGTGTTCCAGGAGAAGATGTTCCGATTCCCCGGTTTCTATGTCCAGAAACGTACCGTCAGAGAATATACCTACCCTTATGCTGCCCATGTGCTGGGTGATGTGGGTGAGGTTTCGCAAAGCGATATTGAAGATGATGACTACTATCAGGCTGGTGACTATATCGGAAAACTGGGTATCGAGAAGTTTTATGAGAAGCAGCTGCGTGGTGAGAAGGGTGTGAAGATCATGCTGAGAGATGCCCACGGAAGAATACAGGGTAGCTATCAGAATGGTAAACTCGATCAGAAACCTGTGGCAGGAAAGGACTTGACGCTGGGATTGGATGTCAAGTTGCAAGCCTTGGGCGAACGTCTGCTCCAGGGTAAAATCGGCAGTATTGTTGCCATCGATCCCAGAACGGGCGATGTGCTGGCTATGGTTTCTTCTCCTTCTTACGATCCAAGACGTCTGGTGGGTAGAAACCGCGGTAAGATGCACAAGTGGCTCTCGCATAATCCTTGGAAACCGCTCCTGAACCGTAGTATTCAGGGTCAGTATCCTCCGGGTTCTACCTTTAAGACCAGCCAGGCGCTGACCTATCTTACTGAAGGTATCATCACACCGGGAACAGCATTCCCGTGTAATCATGGTTTCTCTTATAAGGGTCTGCATGTAGGCTGTCATGGTCACCCGTCGCCTATTTCGCTGGTTGATGCCATCAGTACCTCTTGTAACGGTTACTTCTGTTGGGGTCTTTACTATATGATAGGTAACCGCAAGAAGTATGGCAGCGTACAGAATGCGATGACCATATGGAAAAATTATATGGTGAGCATGGGATTCGGTTATAAGTTGGGCATCGACTTGCCTGGCGAGAAACGCGGTCTGATTCCGAATGCACAGTTCTATGATAAGGCTTACAATGGTTCATGGAACGGACTGACGGTAATCAGTATTTCTATCGGTCAGGGTGAGGTTAACCTTACGCCGTTGCAGATAGCCAACCTGGGTGCTACCATTGCCAACAGGGGATACTATTATGTGCCTCATGTAGTGAGAAAGGTGAAGGGCGAACCGCTTGATACGCTCTATACCCGACGCCATTATACCAAGGCTTCCCGCCGGGCTTACAACTATGTGGTAGCCGGTATGAGAAGTTCGGCGCTGAAGGGAACCTGTAAGCTGCTCGGCCGCTACGATTTCGAAGCTTGCGGCAAGACGGGTACGGCACAGAACCGTGGCCACGACCACTCTGTATTCATGGGCTTTGCTCCGATGAACAACCCGAAGATTGCCATTGCCGTGTATGTAGAGAATGGTGGTTGGGGTGCTGACTATGGTGTGCCTATCGGCGGTCTGATGATGGAGCAATATCTCAAGGGTAAGTTATCTCCTGATTCTGAGCGCAGGGCTGCAGAGATGCAGGCCCGTAGAATCGCCTACGGATTAAGCAGTAGATAGTTTTCAGTTAATAGTTTATAGTTGATAGTTTATAGATTATGATCGATAATAAACAACCTAGTGTGCTTGCTTCACTTGACTGGTGGACGATAGGTCTTTATCTGGCACTCCTCATCTTCGGATGGGTGAGCGTCTGTGGAGCCAGCTATAACTATGGTGACAACGATATATTCAGTCTGGGTGCCCGCTCGGGTATGCAGATTATATGGATTGGCACATCCATAGCACTGGGATTGGTAATCCTGCTGCTTGATGACCGGTTTTACGATACCTTCTCGTATGTCATCTATGGCGTCCTGATACTCTTGCTCTTTGCTACGATATTCAATCCGCATAGCATCAAGGGTTCCCACTCCTGGCTGGTGTTGGGACCGCTCCGACTGCAACCGGCTGAGTTTGGTAAGTTTGCTACGGCTCTGGCGGTAGCCAAGTTTATGTCAAGCTATGGTTTCAGTATGCAGAACCTGAAGCATTTCATGGCAGCCGTAGGCATTATCGTTCTGCCGATGCTCTGTATCGTAGGTCAGCGCGAAACGGGTTCTGCCCTGGTTTATCTTTCATTCTTCCTCATGCTTTACCGCGAAGGAATGCCGGGTGCCATTCTCTTTACCGGCGTGTCGATGGTGGCTTACTTCGTAGTGGGTGTGAAGTATGAGAACGTGATGATGTGGGATACCTATACTTCTGTGGGTAAGTTTGTCGTGCTTCTGCTGGTGCAGATTTTTACGGCTGGCATGGTGAACTCCTATACGGGCGATAGGAAACAGGCACTGATGATCCTTGCCTATTCGGTAGGCATTACGCTGCTCTTCGTGCTCTTTTCTACCTATGTCATTCCGTTCGACATTGTGTGGATCCAACTCTTCCTGTGTGCTATGCTCATCGGATTCCTGGTTTATCAGGGACTGAGAACCCGGTTCCGGAATTACTTCCTCATCTCCATCTTTTCGTTGGGAAGTATCGCTTTCTTCTATTCTGCCGATTATGTGCTGAATCATGTGATGGAACCTCATCAGAGAGTGCGTATCAACGTACTGCTGGGACTGGATGAAGATTTGGCTGGTGCGGGATATAACGTGCATCAGAGTGAGATTGCCATTGGTTCCGGCGGACTTCAGGGCAAAGGTTTCCTCAATGGAACGCAGACCAAACTGAAGTTCGTGCCTGAGCAGGATACAGACTTTATCTTCTGTACGGTAGGCGAGGAGGAAGGTTTCCTCGGTTCGGCAGGCGTGCTGCTGCTTTTCCTGGCTTTGATATTGCGGTTGATGCATCTGGCTGAGCGGCAACCTTATAAATTCGGGCGTATCTACGGCTATTGTGTCCTGTCGGTATTCCTCTTCCACCTTTTTATTAATGTGGGAATGGTGCTGGGTTTAACACCGGTTATCGGTATTCCGCTACCGTTCTTCAGTTATGGTGGCAGTTCGTTATGGGGATTTACCATCCTTCTTTTCATCTTCTTGAGAATTGATGCGGGAAGGAACTTAGTGAGAAGTTAAAAAAAAGAGTGAACAGATTGTTGATGAATCTGTTCACTCTTTTTTTTATTGTATCTTTGAAATCTTGATGCCGATGTCACTCACACCGGGTAGGATTTCTCTTTTCATATCATGTCTGATGGCTACGTGTATGGAATCGCCCTGATGCATCTGATAGATGTTGATAGGGAAGTTATACTGATAGTAGCTGATACCCTGTCCTTTGCTCACGCCGTTGTTGTCAATCAGCTGGCAGTTGACCGTATCTATCTTGCATTCGCCAGATATCTTTTTGTTTCGGTGATAAACCGTCTGTTCTACGATGAGCGTAAGTCCCATGAATGGGTAGGCACCTGTAATGCGAAGTCCTAAGCTTTGTTTGTAATGCCCGGGCTCGAGTAGAGGTGATACTTCGAATGATAGGGTGTCGTTCTTCTCCCATCCTGCAATCGGTGTATGGGCATACTCATCGTATACGGTCGAACCGCTGCAGGCAGAGAGAATGTGAACGATCGCTGTCAAAACGATGAAATAAACAGTCTTTTTCATCTTTTTCTAGCTCCTATTCTTTATTCTTGTGGGGCGTTGTTGCCCTGTGGTTTGTTACCACCTTGTGGGGCATTATTGCCTTGTGGCTTGTTGTCATTCTGTGGGGCGTTGTTGCCTTGTGGCTTGTTTCCACCCTGTGGCTTGTTGCCATTCTGCGGCTTGTAGCCCTTGTTAGGCCGTCTGTCGTTTCTTGGCTGGCGGTTGTCACCCTTAGGATGATTGCCCTGATTACGGTTGTCGCGGCGCTGGTTGTTTGGCTTGCCTTCATTCTTCTGAGGTTTGTTGTCGCCATTCTGCGCGCGGTTCTCGTTCTTCTGCGGCTTGTTGTCTCCCTCCTGCTGACGAGGTCCCTTGTTCTTATTGTTCTTCTTCTTCTTTTTCTTAGCCTTGTCAAAGCGGCTCAAATCAGCTTCGGCAAGCAGGTCGATTGGCTTGGCTACAGGTTTGGCCTTACCGTCTTCCAGCAGACTCAATGGCTTCTCGCCCTGACGGTTCATTTCGATGATAGCCTTGGCACGCTCGATGCTGATGGTTTCGAGGTTGGAAGCAAGGTTCTTGTCAGAAGAGTAGGTGATAAGACCTGCCAGGATATCCACCTTGAACTGATGGAAATCACCGTCGGCAGTCTGCAGTACGGCATCCTTAGGAGGCAACTTTCTGCTAGCCTCTACATAGCTGTCTACCTCGTAGTTGAGACAGCACTTCAGTTTGGCGCACATACCGGCAAGTTTCTGAGGATTCAGAGAGATGTCCTGGTAGCGTGCTGCATTGGTACTGACGCTGATGAAGTTCTTCATCCAGGTAGCGCAGCAGAGTTCTCTGCCGCAAGGACCCGTTCCACCGATGCGGCCTGCTTCCTGTCGCGCACCGATCTGTTTCATCTCAATGCGCACATGGAAGGTATCGGCAAGAACCTTGATGAGCTGGCGGAAGTCCACACGTTCGTCAGCGATGTAATAGAAGATAGCCTTGTTGCCGTCTCCCTGATATTCTACATCACCTATTTTCATCTTCAGTCCGAGATCTTTGGCTATCTGGCGGCTCTGGATCATGGTGCCGTGTTCACGGCTCTTAGCCTCCTTGCATTTGTCAAGATCCACCTGTTTGGCGATACGGTAGATACGCTTGATATCATCCTGCGACTTGAGGTTTGCCTTCTTAATCTGGAGTTTTACCAGTCTTCCGGTCAGCGTAACCACACCGATGTCGTGACCCGGGTTAGCCTCTACCGCCACTATATCGCCCTTCTTCAGGTCGAGGTTATTCACATTGTGGTAATATCCCTTACGGGTATTCTTGAACTGTACCTCCACGAGGTCAGTACTTTCAGCATTGCCGGGTACATCGGCAAGCCAGTCGTATGTGTTGAGCTGTCTGTCCTGTCTTCCTACGCCCTTAGCGCTCAGACCACGGTCGCAGCCGTTACACATCCTGAATTTCATATTTTTGTAATCCACGATCGTCTAATTTATAATGTATAATTTATAATGTACAATGAATAATGACCGGGCATCTGCCTTGTTATTCATTTGAATTCTTCACTCTTCATTTCCTTAGCAGGAGTACGATGATTTTTAGCGCCATATCGAAGAAAACGATTTTGGCATTGGCATTTTGCGAAATCATGCGCTTGCTGTCTTCGAAGAGGTTGGAGATGTCAATGATGTTTGCCTCGTTGATGAAGCGGGCAAAGTTCTTGGCAAAGTTCTCCTCATCCTGCGTCATGTAGCTCAGTTCCGGATTCCTGAAGTTGTACATGAAACTTTCTCTGAGCATGTGCATAAAGTAGTCGAGCATACGTTTCTGCTTTTCTCTTCCGAAGGTTGCAATCACATCGGTCCACTTCTTGAGGTCACCTATCTTGCGCATGTAAGCCAGTCGCATCAGCATGATGAACATGTCTAGGTGCTGCCGGTTTTCGTTTCCTGCATCCAGTTCTTCGAGGGCGAGGTTCCAGTTGCCGTTGGCGATGCGGGCTATGCGGTGTGCCATGTCTGGCTCCAGCGCTCTCCGTTCCGTCAGCGCTTTTTCCATCTCAGCAGTTTCTATCTTCTTGAAGTCGATACGCTGCGTACGGCTTCTGATGGTTTCGAGCAGCAGTTCCGGATTCTCGCTTACCAGCAGGAATAGCGTCTGGCGTGGCGGCTCCTCCAGCAGTTTCAGTATCTTGTTGGCACTCTGTATGTTCATACGTTCCGGGAGCCATATCAGACTTATCTTATATCCGCCCTGACTCGACATCATCATCAGTTCGTGAGAGATGGCGTCGGTTTCTTCGGCAGTGATGATAGCCTGTTTGTTATAGTCGGCATCCGTCTTGCCCATCTTCAGCATCCAGTCGCTAATCTGGATGTAGGGACCTTTAGAAAGCAGCAGCTCTCTCCATTCCTTGATGAAGTCGAGGCTCACCGGTTTGTGTTCGCTGCCCATATTGGCGGTCTTGATGGTAGGAAAGGTGAAGTGGAGGTCCGGATGTTCCCATTTTCTGAGCATCGGTGAATCGCCCAGAAGATAGCTGGCAAAAGCCAGTGCCATCGCCAGTTTGCCGCAACCCTGCGGGCCGCAGAACATCAGCGCATGGGGCAAACGGTTCTCCTGAACCATCTCCATGAGACGGTTCCATACTTCTTGCTGACCTATAACTTCATTTCTTTGCATTTAAAACAGAATTTTTGCTATTTGCTTGACGCTGTCTACAGCCGATACGGTGAAGAAGTGAACATTGTTGTAACCATGTTCGAAGAGATCTTGCACCTGAGCGGTAGTCCACTCGATACCGAGCTGCTTGGCATCATCGTCAGTTTTACATTTCAATACCTCCTGTGCGAGTTCTTCAGGAATATCGCAGTGGAAGGTTTTCGGCACAACAGTGAGCTGGCTCAACTTGGCGAAAGGCTTGATGGCAGGAATGATAGGAATGGTTACGCCTATCTGCCGAGCCTTTTCAACGAAAGCATAGAACTTCTCGTTGTCGTAGAAGAGCTGGGTAACGGCATACGCTGCGCCCAACTGTTGTTTCTCCAGCAGATGCTGCATATCCATTTCGAGGTTTGGCGCCTCTTCATGTTTCTCCGGATAGCAGGCTACACCGCAGCAGAACTTGTCGCCCGGGTGCTTGATGGGAGTGCCGTCAAAGAAGAAACCTTCATTAAACAGATTCACCTGCTTCAGGAGGTCGGTGGCATGGGTATGACCGTTCTCGGTTGGTGTAAACTGCCGGTCTTCTTTCGCCTTGTCTCCTCGCAGAACGAGAATGTTGCTGATGCCCAGAAACTGGAGGTCGAGCAGTTCGTACTCGATGTCTTCCTTCGTAGCACCGCTGCAGATAATATGAGGGATGACAGGTATGTCGTACTTATTCTGTATAGCGCCTGCGATGGCTACGGTGCCCGGGCGACGGCGCACACGCTGGCGGGTGAGGAGACCGTTTTCCAGTTCCTTGTATACATACTCGCTATGGTGCGTAGTGATGTTGATAAAGCGAGGACCAAACTCGCTCAGCGCATCGATGGTACGGAAGAGTGCAGCTGTTCCGTTACCTTTCAGCGGAGGTAAAACCTCGAACGAAAAGCCTCGCTTATCGCCCTGCTGATGTAGAAAATCTGCTATGTTCATATTACCTAAATTCTATGTTCCTTCTTATTTTGGTGCAAATTTACAAAAAAAATAGGGGAAAACCGCATGTTGAACGTAATATTTATAAAGAAAAAACGTATATTATGAGGTGGAAATTGATTTTTGGCATGAAAAAAGAAGATTTCCTGCCGGTAAATGCTACGCTATTCTACAGAAAATTGATTAAATTTTAGACCTAAAAAATAATGGAACAAAAACAAACAGGCTCTAGAGCCTATCTTATTTCAATTGTGATGGTAGCCGTTTTGGGCGGCTTGCTTTTCGGTTATGATACCGCGGTAATCTCGGGAGCCGAGAAGGGTTTGCAGGCATTCTTCATGGGTGCTGAGGATTTCACCTATACCGATTTCTGGCATGGATTCACTTCTTCCAGTGCCCTGATTGGTTGTATCATCGGTTCGGCGCTTTCGGGTGTGATGGCTTCTAACTGGGGCCGTAAGCGTTCGCTGATCTTTGCGGGTGTGATGTTCTTCATCTCTGCATGGGGATCTATGTGCCCTGAGTCTTTGGTGTTGCCAAAGGGCGAACCTAATCTTACGCTTCTCATCGTGTTCAACCTCTATCGTGTGATTGGCGGTATCGGTGTGGGTCTGGCATCTGCTGTATGTCCGATGTATATCGGTGAGATTGCGCCTAGTAACATCCGTGGTATGTTGGTCAGCTGGAACCAGTTTGCCATCATCTTCGGTCAGCTGGTGGTTTATTTCGTCAACTTCTTCATTCTTGGCGATCATATTGCTCCTGCTATCCAGAGTGTGGGCAACGGTATGAACCAGATTCTGAATGGTGGCGAGGCTGCCTGGGCTATCGAAACCGGATGGCGCTATATGTTTGGTTCTGAGATGGTTCCTGCGGGTTTGTTTGCTCTGCTTATCTGCTTTGTTCCTGAGACTCCCCGTTATCTTGCCATGGTTGGTCAGGATGCGAAGGCTGAGCGTATTCTGGCTCGCATCAATGGTGCTGAGGAGGCTAAGAAGATTTTGGATGACATCAAGAATACGGTTACTGAGAAGAAGGAGAAACTGCTTACTTATGGTGTGCTCTGTATCTTCGTAGGTGTGATGCTCTCTGTATTCCAGCAGGCTGTAGGTATCAATGCCGTGCTCTATTATGCTCCTCGCATCTATGAGGCTATGGGCTTTGACAATCCGATGGTATTGACCGTATTCAATGGTATCGTGAACCTCGGTTTCACCTGTGTAGCTATCTTTACGGTTGAGAAGTTGGGACGTAAGCCTTTGCTCATTACCGGTTCTCTGGGCATGGCATTGGGTGCCATCGGTGTAGCCATCACCTTCGGTAATCCTAATCTGCAGTTGCTGTGCATGGTATCCATCATGGTTTATTCAGCATCATTCATGTTCTCTTGGGGCCCAATCTGCTGGGTACTTATCGCCGAGGTATTCCCTAATACGATTCGTGGTGCTGCCGTAGCGATTGCCGTAGCCTTCCAGTGGATTTTCAACTGGATTGTTTCTACCTCTTTCGTTCCGATGGCTAACAGCCTGGGCTATTGGTTCACCTATGGTCTGTATGGTGTTATCTGTATCCTCGCTGCCATCTTTGTATGGAAGCTCGTTCCTGAGACCAAGGGTAAGACGCTGGAGGATATGACCAAGCTTTGGAAGAAAAACTAAGTACTTATTCTGTGAAATATCTAGACCGCCAGGCGTAGAAAGAAACGCCTGGCGGTCTTTCTTTATGCCCCCCGGCTTCGCAACGCTTACTCCATACCATGATATGACGGCGCGCTGTCGCCCCGTCGGTTGTGTCGGGAAAGTAGAGCAGACCCAGCTCGGTCTTGCTGTACATACGTTGGGGATAATTCATAAGCTTTATATTTTTTATGTTGCAAAAGTAATGTTTATTTCAGACTTATGCAATTTTTTGAAGAGAAAAAATGCATTTTAATGGCTGATTTGTTGAAAAAAAAAGTTCTTTCCTC
>ERZ773177.537-NODE-537-length-26236-cov-12.4867_pt1 | contig 26236 bp, 16 predicted proteins | sample MGYA00580534_ERZ773177 | MGnify/ENA primary metagenome ERZ773177 (study PRJEB29015, sample SAMEA2737872) | human gut metagenome | biome: human gut; feature: human-associated habitat; material: faeces | place: China | collected 2012 ...
TTATAATACGATTGAAATACTTGATAAAATCCTGTTCGCTCCGCTCATTCTGTGCTGCGATTTCGTTTTCCTTATCAGTGTAAAGGATGGCACTATCGTATTCGTGTTGGCGTAACTTACGAACATTGTCGGCATAGATGCAAGCCTCTTGGTCTATCGTTGAACGGCATTGGATAATCCCATTCAAATCACGCTTAGGCTTATAGTTGAATGTTCCATCCGGCAGGATACGTGCAATGGACGACTTGTCCCAAATGGGTGTGGATATAGTCCGGTTAATGGATTCTACCACACGGCTTGCCCGAGTTGAACCTCGCTTATAAACTGGGTATGATTCTATAATCAAATACCACTCTTCTTTGTAGTTCGACCTTCTGAGCTTGACGGTCACTTTGGTATTAGGTAATGCTTTCTTCATAACAACTTATATAAATTATCAATTTCAGATTTGGGAACATAAACATAGTTACCGATTTGGCGTATAGGAATAGAATGACGGCGTATGTGCTTAAATACACTGCTGTCATTGATATGGAACTTCTTTGCAATCTCTCCGATGGTGTAACAATCTTTGGGTTCAAAAGACAATGCTTCTTTTTTTCTCTTTCTACTCCCTGCCTTTGTTTTGAAGTGTTCGTCCATATATTGCCGACTAAGGCGTGTTAGACGTTGACCAAAATTGTATGACGGTATCAAGCCTTGCCGTATCATACGATAAAGAACGTCTTTACTAATGCCGTAAATCAACATAGCCTCTTTTACGGTTAGATACCCCTTGCAGGATGGTATTCGTCTAATCAGTGCTTGGCGTATCGCTTCTTTCTCTTTTGCGATTTGTCTTTTCTTATATGCTCTCTTGGAACAAGCAGGGCAACAATACTTCGACACTAATGTGGAAGGAGTAAAGATTTTACCACACTCCTCGCAACTTCTTTGAATGGTGTAATTTCCTCTTGGCATATTCTTCTCGTTTTAAATGGTTTATATCAATCTAAGTTGTACCTTATCGCCAAATAAGACGTGTCGCAAACATGTCGCAAATAAGAGATAAAAAAGCCCATAGAAAACACATAGCAACCATGAACCCCCATAAACGCAAAAAGCGTGCAACTCATTGAGCTGCACGCTTTTGCTTGTTGTTTATTATCTGTATCCTTATCGGAATCATTTGACCTCCTCAAAGTCAGCATCCTGTACATTATCACCATGCTTGCCATTATCCTGAGCACCACCCTGTTGTCCGGCATTCATATCAGGACCGGCCTGTGCGCCGCCTTGAGCACCGCTCTGAGCATACATTTCAGCACTTGCAGCTTGGAAAGCAGTATTCAGTTCAGCCATTGCAGAGTCAACAGCAGCCAAATCCTGTGCCTTGTGGGCATCTTTCAGTTTCTGCAGAGCAGCTTCAATCGGAGCTTTCTTGTCGGCTGGCAACTTATCCCCCAGTTCCTTCAGTTGATTTTCAGTAGTGAAAATCATTGAGTCGGCTTGATTCAGCTTGTCAACTTTCTCACGTTCTTTCTTGTCAGCTTCGGCATTTGCTTCGGCTTCTGCTTTCATCTTTTCAATTTCTTCCTTGCTCAAGCCGCTGGAAGCCTCGATACGGATGGCTTGTTCCTTACCGGTAGCCTTATCTTTGGCAGATACTTTCAAGATACCGTTGGCATCGATATCGAATGTTACCTCGATCTGAGGAATACCGCGACGTGCCGGAGCGATACCTGTCAGGTTAAACTGACCGATTGACTTGTTCTGTGCAGCCATCGGACGTTCACCCTGCAATACGTGGATAGTAACTTCCGTCTGGTTATCGGCGGCAGTAGAGAATGTTTCGCTCTTCTTGCAAGGAATAGTCGTATTGGCGTCAATCAGCTTGGTCATTACACCACCCATGGTTTCGATACCCATAGACAGCGGAGTAACATCCAGCAATACAACACCCTTGATTTCGTCCGTCAAAACAGCACCCTGTACGGCAGCACCTACGGCTACTACCTCATCCGGATTCACGCCTTTGGAAGGAACTTTACCGAAGAAGTCCTCAACCAATTTCTGTACAGCCGGTATACGTGAAGAACCACCTACAAGGATAACTTCATCTATATCAGAGTTGCCCAGACCGGCATCGCTCATAGCCTTCTTGCAAGGTTCAAGACAAGCCTGAATCAAAGTGTGAGCCAAAGCTTCGAATTTGGCACGGGTCAAAGTCTTAACCAAGTGCTTGGGTACACCACCTACCGGCATAATGTACGGCAAGTTGATTTCCGTGCTTGTAGAAGAAGACAATTCAATCTTGGCTTTTTCGGCAGCCTCCTTCAAACGCTGCATAGCCATCGGATCCTGAGTCAGGTCGGCGCCTTCGTCGTTCTTGAACTCTTGAACCAGCCAGTCGATGATAACTTGGTCGAAGTCATCACCACCCAGGTGAGTATCACCGTTGGTTGACAATACTTCGAACACACCGCCACCGAATTCAAGGATAGAGATATCGAATGTACCGCCACCGAGGTCGAATACGGCAACCTTCATATCCTTATGTGCCTTGTCGATACCGTAAGCCAAAGCTGCGGCAGTCGGCTCGTTCACAATACGCTTTACTTCCAGACCGGCAATCTGACCGGCTTCTTTAGTGGCCTGACGCTGAGAGTCGGAGAAGTAAGCCGGAACGGTAATAACAGCTTCCGTCACTTCCTGTCCCAGATAATCCTCAGCGGTCTTTTTCATTTTCTGCAGAATCATTGCAGAGATTTCCTGCGGAGTATAGAGACGTCCGTCAATATCCACACGCGGAGTATTGTTGTCACCCTTCACTACTTTATAAGGTACGCGGGCTATTTCTTTCTGTACCTGATCCCAGTTCTCACCCATGAAACGCTTGATTGAGAACACTGTTCTCGTCGGGTTTGTGATAGCCTGGCGTTTTGCAGGGTCACCTACCTTGCGCTCGCCACCGTCAACAAATGCCACTACCGAGGGAGTGGTGCGTTTGCCTTCGCTGTTTGCAATTACTACAGGTTCGTTTCCTTCGAATACGGAAACACAAGAGTTTGTTGTTCCTAAGTCAATACCAATAATTTTTCCCATGATCGTTATTATTTTATTTGTTATTATTCTGTTTTGGTGTCCGCCTCGTTGGCAGGCGCCAATAAAAAGACAAACGCCGTGCCAAATTGTTCAAGGAGGAGACAGATTTATGAATGTGACAGTTTGTCTGTCAGTTTGGCAGAGTGAAATATATTTTTTCTGTCGGAAATTACCATTTGTTAATTCCTATCCCGCTCAAAAGTCCTACTTTTGCCCCCCGAAAAAGAAAAGACAAGAAATTGTTTGGGACATTTAGGAGGGCGCATCGCTAACATTCTTTCGTTCCACCGTGGTGGAACGAAAAGTACCCCATGGTGGAACAAAAGGTTCTCCACGGTGGAACGAAAAGTTCTCCATGATGGAACGAATAAGCATTTGCCATCAAACTTCTTAAAGAAAGAGACAGGCAACAATAAAACATACATAGAAGACTGAAGATTATGGAAAAGATGAGAGACAGCATTGACTTTAAGAACATGGACATTGCGGCATTGTTCCGCAAATTATTGCTTCCTACCGTACTGGGAATGATATTTTCCGCATTATTCGTCATTACCGACGGTATCTTTGTGGGAAAAGGTATAGGCAGCGACGCCCTTGCTGCCGTCAATATCGTGGCGCCGTTATGGCTGTTTTCCACCGGCATCGGCCTGATGTTCGGTGTAGGGGCATCTGTGGTGGCTTCCATCCACTTGTCACACAATAAACCCAAAGTGGCACGTATCAACATTACACAGTCTGTGGTGGTATCTTCCTTATTGCTGGCATGTACCTCTACCCTGTTCTGCTTGTTTGCGCCCCAAATAGTGCATTTGTTAGGCGGTTCGGAACGTCTCGAACCTCTGGCAGTGGAGTACATGCTCTGGTTTGTACCTTTCTCCGCTTTTACAGCTTTGCTGAATTCGGGAATGTTTTTCTTGCGGCTGGACGGTTCGCCCAACTTTGCCATGCTATGCAACATAGTTGCCGCCGTTCTGAATATCATACTCGATTACCTGTTTATCTTCCCTTTCGGATGGGGTATGTTCGGCGCGGCTTTTGCAAGCGCCATAGGGACAACGGTAGGAGCGTTGATGATTATCGTCTACCTTTCACGGCGCAACTGTGCGCTGCGTTTCTATCCGGTGAAGCTCAGCCGCAACAGTATGAAGCTGATGAAACGCAACATCGGCTATATGTGCCGGTTAGGATCGTCTGCTTTTCTGTGTGAAGTGGCGATTGCCTGCATGATGTTTGTAGGCAACCTTGTGTTCATTCATTATCTGAAAGAAGACGGTGTGGCGGCATTCAGTATTGCCTGTTATTTCTTCCCGATTATATTTATGGTATACAATGCCATTGCACAGTCGGCACAGCCCATTATCAGTTTCAACTACGGGCTCAACGAGACACTCCGTGTACGCCGTGCCTACCTCCTTGCCTTAAAAACAGCCATCGGTTGCGGCATATGCTTCGCCCTGGTTACGATATTCTGCAGCAAAGACATCGTAGCCATGTTCATCGACCGGAGTTATCCTGCCTATGACATAGCGGTGGAAGGCTTGCCACTATACGCATGCGGTTTCGTATTTTTCGCTATCAACATCGTCTCCATCGGCTATTTCCAAAGTGTGGAGCGTGCCAAATATGCCACCTTCATCACCTTGTTGCGCGGTTTTATTCTGCTGGCCCTTTGCTTCTACGGGCTTCCCTTACTATTGGGCAAGCCGGGAATATGGCTCGCTACGCCACTGGCAGAGTTATTAACCACTCTTTTCATACTCATTATTTATATAAACAGGAAAAGGAAGGAGAAAGAAAAAAACATATCTTTGCAGCATGGAAATCATGGTGAAGAAATTCTGCAAAAAGTATAAACTGCCTGAGAAAAGTTTATTTGACATACTGTCCCATATGGAAGAAGTTTCTTTTTCCAAAGGAGAGCTCATAATCAAGAAAGGAGAACGGAATTCTAATTTCTACCTTATAAGGAAAGGCATATGGCGGGCATATTATCTGGCAGACGGCACGGAAAATTCCTTGTGGTTTGTCGGTCCTGGCGAGGTTGCATCTTCTTCATGGGGCTATGTGGACGGAGAACCGTCACAAATCAACATTGAGTCCGTAAACGGCAGTACGGCTTATTGTATAAGCAAAGCCGAATTGGAAAACCTGTTTTCGCACTCTATTGAAATGGCAAACTTCGGCAGAAAGATTTTTGAGCGTGAAATACTGTCGGTGGATTCCTCGACATTAGCTTATGGAGCGCCGCCTACCGCTAAGGAGCGTTACCTTACATTGATGGAAGAAGATCCGGAGCTATTACAGGATGTACCGCTGAAATATCTGGCTTCATACCTGTATATCACTCCGCAATCATTAAGCCGGATACGCGCCGGGCTGAGAAAGAAGGAATAAAGAAGGCGGTAAACGCCCGTTATTTCTTTACCAGCACCATTACCAAGTTGTTGTCCGTATCATAGAAGCCCATACCGCCGCCTGCCAGCTTACCGAAAGACTGGACAGCGTTCAACGCCTTCAATACCCGGCCTTCCACTTCCATATCCGGGCACGCCATCATGGTGCTGATACCCCTTGGAAACGAGATAGCAGTAGGATTGGCATCATCCACATCAAAAGAACCGTTGATGATGTTGCATCCCGCATTGCCATGCAGGCGTTTCCCGGCAATGTCAAACTCAATGGCTGGCTGTTTTTCCATTCCCGACGGAATAGCTTGTCCGTCAGCCTCGCTAATTATCCATTTGCCGTTCAAATCAGACAACTTGGAAGCGGCTTCCTTCTTCTGCAATACGATAAGAGGACGGTTGGAAGAACCGCACAAAGCCATATTCTCCTTGCCCAGTTGCTTATACTTCTTTACTTGTCCCAAAGCAGCCAGAACATTTTTCTCGACTGTCATGTCAGGACACATCATGCGGGTACTTCCCAGCGCGCCAAGGTCTATCTGTCCGGGCTTGGCATTCACGTCAAAAGAGCCCATCAGACGGTTGCAACCGCTATTTCCATATACTTTTCCGGTCTTTGTGTCAAAACCGATAAACGGGAATTCCTGATTCGGAGCAGGTACAACCGCACTGCCGTTTATTTCAATAATATTCCACTCGCCACTCAAAGAAGAGAGAGTCGCGGCATTTTTAGTCGAAGCGCACGATGACAGCCCCATCAGAGTAGCCGCCATACAAAGGGAAACAAATACTTTCTTCATTGCTATTTTTTTGTTTAAGTTAATTTTTACGGAACAAAGATATGTAAAATAACCCAAAAGCAAACCCTTTGTTTAGAAATAGCAATATTTTCCCCAAAGTATTTAGCAGGATTTTAATGTTTATCTGAGAATTAAGCCTTATATTTGCTCTTCGAAAAAATGATAATCATATTTAAAACTTTTGCAAGTAGAAGAAATGGGTAAAGTTCTTATTATCGGTGCAGGCGGTGTAGGTACCGTTGTTGCGCACAAAGTGGCTCAAAATCCGGATGTGTTCACAGAAATCATGATTGCCAGCCGCACCAAATCCAAATGTGACGCCGTTGTGAAAGCAATCGGTAACCCTAACATCAAAACCGCCCAGGTAGATGCAGACAGCGTGGACGAGCTGGTGGCGCTCTTCAATAGTTTCAAACCTGAAATCGTCATAAATGTGGCTCTCCCTTATCAGGACCTCACCATCATGGAAGCCTGCCTGAAAAGCGGAGTGAATTATCTGGATACCGCCAATTACGAGCCGAAAGATGTCGCTCACTTTGAATACAGCTGGCAATGGGCATACAAAAAACGTTTTGAAGATGCCGGACTGACTGCCATCCTCGGTTGCGGTTTCGACCCGGGTGTAAGCGGCATATATACCGCCTACGCAGCCAAGCATCATTTTGATGAGATTCAATACTTGGATATAGTGGACTGCAATGCGGGAAATCATCATAAAGCATTTGCAACCAACTTCAATCCGGAAATCAATATTCGTGAAATCACCCAAAACGGACGTTATTACGAAAACGGCAAGTGGGTAACCACCCAACCGCTGGAAATCCATAAAGATCTCACCTACCCGAACATCGGTCCGCGTGACTCTTACCTTCTTTATCACGAGGAATTGGAGTCTCTGGTAAAGAACTTCCCCACCATCAAGCGCGCACGTTTCTGGATGACATTCGGACAAGAATACCTGACTCACCTGCGTGTTATCCAAAATATCGGTATGGCACGCATTGACGAAGTGGAATACAACGGTATGAAAATCGTTCCGCTGCAATTCCTGAAAGCCGTACTCCCCAACCCGCAGGATTTGGGCGAGAACTACGAAGGCGAAACCTCTATCGGTTGCCGCATCCGCGGTTTGAAGGACGGCAAGGAACACACCTATTATATATATAACAATTGCAGTCACCAAGAAGCCTACAAGGAAACAGGCATGCAGGGCGTGAGCTACACGACCGGCGTTCCTGCCATGATTGGCGCCATGATGTTCCTTAAAGGCCTGTGGAAGAAACCGGGTGTGTGGAACGTAGAAGAATTCAATCCGGATCCGTTCATGGAACAGCTTAACAAGCAAGGATTGCCTTGGCATGAGGTTATCGGCGGAGATTTGGAACTTTAGTTTAATGAGGAATTAAGAATGAAGAATTAAGAATTTAGTTGCACAATATACGCCGTATGGTAATTCTTCATTCTTAATTCTTCATTCTTAATTCCTCATTCTTAATTCCTCATTCTTAATTTTTAATTTATATGAACGTAGGAGATAAAGCGCCCGAAGTACTGGGTATCAATGAAAAGGGCGAAGAAATTCGCCTGAGCGATTATAAAGGGAAAAAGGTAGTACTTTACTTTTATCCCAAAGACTCCACCTCAGGTTGTACGGCGCAAGCCTGCAATCTGCGCGACAACTATGCCGACTTGCGCAAAGCCGGCTATGAAGTCATCGGAGTCAGCGTAGACAACGAAAAGTCTCACCAAAAATTCATCGAAAAGAACAATTTGCCTTTCACCCTGATTGCAGACACAGACAAGAAACTGGTGGAGCAATTCGGCGTATGGGGCGAAAAGAGTATGTACGGACGTAAATATATGGGCACTTTCCGCACCACCTTTATCATTAATGAAGAAGGGGTGATTGAGCGCATCATCACACCTAAGGAGGTAAAAACTAAAGACCACGCCGCACAAATCCTGTAACAGTGATTGATTATCAATCACCGGGCATCAATCATTCATCATGCAAATCGGTCGTTAAAGAAGTTGAGGACTGATTTGCATTAACCACTAAAATAATGGCAAAGAAAGACGAACTAAATTTTGAAAACGGAAATAATATGGCAGCAAGCGAAAAATTAAAGGCACTACAGGCTGCCATGGACAAGATAGAAAAAAGTTTCGGCAAGGGTTCCATCATGAAGATGGGCGACGAAAGCGTCGAACAAGTAGAAGTAATCCCTACCGGTTCTATCGGACTGAACGTAGCATTAGGCGTAGGCGGTTATCCCCGCGGCCGTATCATTGAAATCTACGGTCCGGAATCTTCCGGTAAAACCACACTGGCAATCCACGCCATCGCCGAAGCGCAAAAGGCAGGCGGCATCGCAGCATTCATCGATGCAGAGCACGCTTTCGACCGCTTCTACGCGGCCAAACTCGGTGTAGATGTAGACAACCTCCTGATTTCGCAACCGGACAACGGTGAGCAGGCATTGGAAATTGCAGAACAGCTGATTCGTTCTTCTGCCATCGACATCATCGTAGTGGACTCCGTAGCTGCTTTGACGCCGAAAGCTGAAATCGAAGGCGATATGGGCGACAACAAGGTAGGCTTGCAGGCACGTCTCATGTCGCAAGCCCTGCGCAAGCTGACATCTGCCGTAAGCAAGACCCGTACAACTTGCATCTTCATCAACCAGCTCCGCGAAAAAATCGGTGTAATGTTCGGCAATCCCGAAACAACCACCGGCGGTAACGCATTGAAGTTCTATGCTTCCGTACGTCTCGACATCCGTGGAGGCCAAGCTATCAAAAACGGAGAAGAAGTCATCGGCAAACAGACCAAAGTGAAAGTTGTAAAGAACAAGGTAGCTCCTCCTTTCCGCCGTGCCGAATTCGATATCATGTTCGGTGAAGGCATCTCACGTGCGGGAGAAATCATAGATTTGGGTGCAGAACTGGGTATCGTTAAGAAAAGCGGCTCTTGGTTCAGCTATAACGACACCAAAATCGCACAAGGACGTGACGCTGCCAAACAAGTTATCTTGGACAATCCGGAACTGGCAGAAGAACTGGAAGGACTTATCTTTGCCGAACTGAGAAAAGACAAGTAAAATAAAACGACAAGATGATAGGATGATAAAGTGATAGAATATTATCACTTTATCATCCTATCATCTTTTTATTACCTTTATACAGAGGTTGACTGAATGAGAACTAAAATTTCTTTTCGGACAACCTCTTCTTTTCTGTACAAAATCATTTTTGTACGAAAATGTACTCCGTCTGTACTATTATAGAAGAAGCATTTTACATATATTCATAACTTTGCCCCGAAGAAATTAAAAACAGCTAAGATAATCTTACTTTTGATAATATGAAAAGAATCCATTTCGTGAGCCTTAGAAGAGCAAGTTCTCTTTTACTCTTTTTGCTGCTTTCGCTGACTACGCTGCAAGCACAAATCAAAATTACAGGTACGGTTACCGACGAAACCAAAGAAACGGTTATCGGAGCCAACGTTACTGTAAAAGGAACAACGATCGGTACTATTACAGATGTAAACGGTAAATATTCAATCGAAGTTCCCGACCAAAAATCCATTCTTGTATTCTCTTTCATCGGATATACCACCCGTGAAATTCCGGTAGGAAAGAATAAGGTGATTGACGTCATAATGAAAGAAGACGGCGTAATGCTGAACGAAGTTGTAGCCGTGGGGTATGCCACCGTAAAGAAAGGCGACCTGACAGGTTCGGTCAGCAAGGTGGATATGGACGACCTTACCAAAGCCCCTGTCAATTCGTTCGACCAAGCGCTGGGCGGACGCGTGGCGGGTGTACAAGTAGTGAGCGGTTCGGGACAGCCCGGTTCGGAAGCCAACATCGTTATCCGCGGCAGTAACACCATTTCAAACAATGCCGACGGTGCACCACTCTACGTCATTGATGGTTTTGCCACCGATGATCCCAACGCCGCAGCCTACAATCCTAATGACATCGAATCCATCGACGTGCTGAAAGATGCTTCCGCCACCGCCATTTACGGTGCCCGCGGAGCCAACGGTGTCATCATCATTACCACCAAACGCGGTAAGGAAAGCGCTCCTCGCGTCACGTACGACGGCTACGTCAGTATGCAGATGCGCCCGCAGTACCTCGACATTATGGACGGCAGCCAGTTCGTGGCACTGCAACAGGACATACTCTCGGCTTCGGATATGGAAAAAACTTACTTCGGATATAGCGAGAACCTGGGACGCAACCGTACGTTGGAGGACTACAAAACACTGCCCTACTACAACTGGCAGAAGGAAGTGTTCCGTGTAGCCCCCATGACAAGCCACCACGTATCTTTGTCCGGAGGTAGCAAGAACACACGTTACAGTTCCAGCATATCCTACTACAACCAACAGGGTGTCATCATCAACTCTTCCTACGAGAGCCTGAAAGCCCGTCTGACGTTAGACCAGAATATCACCAAAAGCTTGAAATTCGGTGCTACAATGAACTTCGCCAACAACGTTTCCGTAGGTTCGGCACCCTCACAGAGCGGCGGCGGAACAGCACAATACTTCCTGTATCAGGTACTTGCCTACCGCCCTATCGGATATAGCGAAACGGACGACCTCATGAACAGTGACACTGTGAACGATGACGGTACATATCCCTACAACCCGCTAAAGACCATCGAAAATCAGGTAGACCGCACCAAGAGCCGTCAGCTCAACCTGAACACCTACCTGAACTGGGAAATCATCAAAAACCTGACATTCAGAGCGACCTTTTCATATAGCTGGCGTACAGACAAACGCCAACAATTCAACAACTCCGATACATACCTTGGCGACCCCCAATATTCCGCCAACGGTGTGAACGGGCAATTCTCCGTCAAGGAGTGGGACAGCTGGTCTAACGAGTACACGCTGACCTATAAGAAACGTATGGGCAAACACAACCTCACCGGAATGGTGGGTGCGTCACTTTCCAGCCAAAGCATCAGCGTACTGGGTGCGCAAGCCGTGCAAGTGCCTTGGGAAGAAAACGGTTTCTGGGGCATCCAGAGCGGTACTCCCCGCACCATTACCACCACTTGCGTGGAGAACAGGCTGATGTCCTACTTTGCGCGTGCCAACTACGACTGGCAGTCACGCTATCTGCTCACCGCCACTATCCGTGCCGACGGTTCATCACGCTTCCCCTACAACAAATGGGGATACTTCCCGTCAGCATCTTTCGCATGGCGTCTGTCCGACGAACCGTTCATGCACTTGGAGAACACGCCGATTTCCAACCTGAAACTGCGTGTGGGCTGGGGTGCAACCGGTAACAACAACACCAACAGCAACTATCCGTCGTCACGCCTGTACGCCACCAGCGACAAGTACGCCTTCAACAACGCACTGAACCCCGCCCTGTACATCACGCAAATAGCCAATAAGGACTTGAAGTGGGAAACGACTTACCAGACCAACATTGGTCTTGACTTCGGACTCTTCAAGAACCGTATCAACGGTGAAATCGATGTCTACAACAAAGAGACAAAAGACTTGCTGCTCTATGCCGAAGTGCCCGCCTCACTGGGTTTCTCCTCCGTACAGCAGAACATCGGCAGCGTACGCAACCGCGGTCTTGAAATCTCCATCAATACCGTAAACTTCCCCGGCGGACGCGGCAAGTTCAAGTGGACCACCAACTTCAACATCGCATTCAACAAGAATGAGATTACCGCCCTTTCCGACGGGCAGGAAAGCCGTTTGGTAGGTTTCAGCAGTCCCAACGTGACTAATGCCTATATTTGTAAAGTGGGACATCCGCTTTCCGAAATGTACGGTTACGTTTACGACGGCGTGTACCAGTACGAAGACTTCAACGAAATCTCCCCCAACGTATTCGTACTGAAAGACAACGTCCCTAACAATACACAAAAACGTTCCACCATACAGCCGGGAGACGTCAAGCTGAAAGACATCAACGGTGACGGCCAAGTGACCAGCGAAGACCAGACCATCATCGGTCACGGCCTGCCCATCCACACCGGCGGTTTCACCAACAACTTCGAATGGAAGAACTTCGACTTGAGCGTATTCTTCCAGTGGTCTTACGGCAACGACGTTATCAACTACAACCGTGTGAAGCTGGAATCTCTGCGCGGCAAGCACATCAACCAGCTGGCTTCGGCAGCCAACCACTGGACACCCCGCACGGACAACGGAGACGGTACGTACACAGACGGTAACTATACCAACTACCTCTGCGCACCCAACCGCAGCCTTACCAACATCAACACCAGCCGCGAAGTGGAAGACGCTTCTTTCCTGCGACTGAAAACCGTACAGCTGGGTTACAACTTCCCCGCCAAACTCTTGAAGAAAGCACGCCTCAGCTCGCTGCGCCTCTACGTAACCGGACAGAATCTCTGGACTTGGACCGGATATACCGGATACGACCCCGAAGTCTCCACCCGCAACTCTGCCATGACGCGCGGATTCGACTACTCGTCTTATCCCAAGACCATGTCTTTCACTTTCGGCGTAAAACTGGGATTATAATCATTGACTATTGAACTTTAAAGATACAGTAATATGAAAAAACTGATATACATACTCCTGCTCGCGGTAAGTTTCACTTCTTGCAACTTCCTCGACACCACGATATACAACAATCCGGAAGGAGACCAAGTAATAGACGATGAAAACGGCTGCATGGCAGGACTGACAGGTATCTACGACATACTGGGCAACAGCGCCCTTTACGGACAAAACCTCTGGGCTGACCTTGATGCAGGTACTGACATCATGTACTACAACCGCGACTACGGCAAAGATTACCTCTACGTATGTATGTACAATTACAACAATACCGAAGAACGCCTCAACGAAACATGGAAGGCCCTTTATACCGGTATCGACCGTGCCAACGACTTCCTCGCACAACTGGCAAACCTCACCGACAGCCAATGCGGCGGAGCCGCCAAGAAAACCATGTACGAAGCCGAAGCACGTGCACTGCGCGCACTTCTCTACATGAATCTTGTGGCATACTGGGGCGAAGTACCCTTGCGCACCACTCCTACCAAAGACCTCACCACCCAACTGCTGAAGAAGTCGCCGCAAGCGGACATCTACGCACAAATATTTGAAGACCTCCAATACGGTGCGGGTATAGTAGACGAAAACGGTAAAGTCATTGAAGAAGGCCACTGCCTGCCCGCCAATGAACTGAACGCTCCGGGACGTATCTCACGCACCACCGCCCAAGGCTTGCTGGCACGCGCCTACCTGTGGTATTCCGGTTACCCCGTAGAGGGCAACACGTGGAAAGAAGCCCGCGGCTATGCCAAAGCGGTCATGAACAGCGGACTTCACGACCTCAACAGAACAAGTTCCGACTCCAAGTATGCCAACGGTTACCCAGGACTCTTTATCAAGATGTGCTCCAACCAGTACGACCTCACCGCACGCGAAAGTATGTTTGAAGTGGAGTTCTACGGCAATGGTCTGGACGCTTCCAACGAAGCCGGAAAAGTAGGCCTGTACAACGGCGTAACGCAAAGCGCCACTTACGACCCCGACGTACCTTTCGCTTACGGCTGGTACAATGCCACCCATATCCTGCTCCGCCTCTACGACAAGAAGTACGGCGTTGTAAGCAAGAAAGATAAGGAAACAGGCGACCAGCGCAAATGGTGGAACCTTGCCGACTTCACTTGGAAGAAAGATGAGGCTAACAAGAAAGTCTACAAAGAAATGCTGACCGAAGCCCAAATGAATACCGACAACCGCAAAGCCTGTCCCGGCAAGTGGCGTGCCGAATACGACCCCATACGTCCGTGGGCACGCAACAACTCATCTATCAACTTCCCCATTCTGCGTTACAGTGACATCCTGCTGATGTTTGCCGAAGCGGACAATGAAATAAACGGCCCTACCCCGGATGCCATCGCCGCTATCAACGAAGTGCGTACACGTGCCGGAGCAAGCGCCATTGCATCGGGTGAAGTTCCGCCGAAGAACAGCGAAGAAACAGTAGACATCAATACACCGGAAGGTATGCGCCAATTCATCTTCGAAGAACGCACCCGCGAACTCTGTTTCGAGACACCGCGCCACATGGAGTTGCGCCGTATGGGTAAGGATTTCTTCTACAACCGCATCAAGCTGCTGGTCAGTACAGACGTCTACGCCAATGGCGACAAGCACATCATCGGCTATCCTTTGGACGATGTGGCTTCCGTACCCGCCCGCAACATTGATACAAGCAAGCATATCTACCTGCCCATTCCGCAATGCGAGCTGAACACCAACACCATCTGCGGACAAAACGAAGGCTGGTAAGTGCCGAGAAACCAAGAAATATGAACAGTAAGAATACCATAAGACTTAAAGAATATGAAAATAAATAACCTTATACTGAAATATGTCTGGATGCCCCTGATAGCAGGTACGTTTGCATCTTGCCAGACTGACAACGTAGATGACATTGAGTTTGGTGTAAGCGCTGACAAAACCACTGTTACCGTCGGTGAAGCTGTACGTTTCCGGTTCGACGGCAATCCGGACTACATCTCATTCTACCCCGGAACCAAGACCTGCAACTACGCCAACCGCGAACGTACCCGCATTGAGGGAGTGGACAGCGTAGGCATGTCCTGCAAGATAGAGCAGGTATATACCGAACTCAAAGCCTATAAAGACCAGCAGTTGCTCACTGCCTGTGTCTCTACGGACTTCACAGGAGTATATACTCCGGAAAACATAGCGGCAGCTACATGGAAAGCGGTAGAGGGGCTGAAGATGCCTGTTTCTGCCACCGCCAATGTAACCATAGAATATACCGAGGCCGACCTCAGAGAGTATCTGGATAAAGATTTCTACGTAGCGTTCCAATATAAGGCAGGTCCCAACACCATCAAGGAGAGTAACTACGGCAAACCCCGTATCCAAATCAAGCTTCTGACATTGGCTAAGCGCGACCCGGACAAATACGTCTACAAAGACGAGGATGTGGCCTACGGTTGGGGATTCCAAACCGTACTTGTACAGACCCAGCCTAAAGGTGAGAAGTACGACATCACAGAGAGTATGCTCTCCTTCTTCCCCGACAAGGATACGGAGAAGGACAAGGATGTAGAGGTTTGGATGATAAGCAAGAAGCTCAATGCCGCAACTATCGAACCGGACCGCGGCACACCCATCAAGAGCACTAATGCCCGCCTGCCCTACTACGAGTTCAGGTACGACCGTCCCGGCACTTACAAAGCCACATTCATTGCCACCAACGCCAATATGTGGAACTCAAAGCAAGCTGTGCGCGAAGTGACCATCACCGTGAACGAGACAACCGCTGAATAATAAAGATATAAAATTAAAACCTTAAGTTTATGGCTAATAATAAATTTATCCATCTACTCCTTGCCTGCGCCCTGTTTGCTGCGTGCGACGACAACGACACTCCCGTTGACGAAAGCAAATCCTACCCTGCCGTTATCATGGCAGAAGCATTCGACTACGGCAGCGAAACCGGGACTACTTGGTTTAAAGGAGAAACCATTGGCGTATATATGCTGAAAGGCGGTACGGACGACATTGTTGCTCCTTACAGCAACCTGCGCTACTATGCCAACAGCTTCGACAATCAGGACTACTTCCTGCCGGGCAACAACGACTCTATCCCCTACTTCCCCGCTACGGGCGATAAAATGGACATTGCCGCCTACTACCCGCAAACTACCGTATTGGCAGACAGTCTCGTTGCCATCCACTTGATTAATAACTACGAGTATGCGTCGCAACTGCTCTTTGCCCGTGTAGCGGATTTGAACAAGGACAGCCGCAAGGCAGAACTCCCGCTAACTCCTGTGCTGACAAAGCTGACTTTCCAGTTCAAAGTGGGCTATGGCATGACGGAAGCCGATTTGAAAGGCCTTTTAGTCACCCTGCAAGGACTGCCCGTTTCCGGCAACTTCAATGCCACCACCGGCAAAATAAACTTCCGTGATGTGACAATCGGCGAGGACATCAAGCTGACTACCACAGAGCCCAAGAAAGAGAAAGCCTCCACCCGTGCCGAAGATGACAAAGAAGATAATGAAATCCTCATTACCGCACAAGGTATGGTATTGCCTGCCAGTACCACAGAAGGCTATAAAGTAATAATAGAACTCCCCGCTGCCAACGAAGGAACCGGAAAAACATACGAATATGAAATTCCAAAAGCTACAGACCAGTTCGAAGGCTCACAAGAGTACACGTTTGATACCACCATCAATAATGAGAACCTGATTATTGTTGTTGATAAATCACCCATCATCAACTGGGGACAAGGTGGAATCATCAATGGCGACGGAGAAGAAATAAAATAATATAAACCTCAAATTATAAGAATTATGAAAAAGAACATTAAGTATTTCATGATGGCTGCCGTAGCGTTATTGTCTATGAGCGCATGTAACAATGAAATGGACGAACAAGACCCTGCAAACAATGGGAAATTACAGCCTGTACAGTTCCAAATGTCATTTGCAAGCACACGTACCACTACAGGTGATGAAACTGCCGGACGTGCAACAACTTGGAAAGCAGGAGATGCCATAGGTATTTTTGCTTATCCTGCCGGTAGCACAACAAATGCAGTAGCTACTAATTTTAAATATATATTGGGAAACGACGGCAACTGGACTGCAACAGGTAGTGAAATCTATCCTGACCAAGCACTCGATTATTATGCCTATTATCCCTATCAGGATGGTATAACAGACCCTGCGGCTATCAATGTTGCTGCATTGACAGACCAAAGCAAAACAGATGAAAGCAGTTATGCCGCAAGTGATATATTGGCAAGTAAAACCTCAAATGTAGCTGCTGGAAATGGAAAGGTTACATTAGCTTTCTCTCATATGTTTGCAATGGTAGAAGTGAAAGTGCAAGGTGACCTGATTACTCAAAAACCTACCAAAGTAGAATTGTTAGGCGTTAAACTAAACGCAGAATTGAACTTAACGGCAACTACCCCTGTTGCTACACAGAAAGCCGATGCTACTGCCCAAGACGTAACAATGTTCTGCTTGGAAAATCCAAATGCAGATTCCAAAGTTTATAGTTTCCGTGCCGCAGTTCCTGCACAGGAAATCGCAGCATCAACTCCGCTCGTTAGAATCTATGCTCCGGATGCCGCAAGCAAAACGTATACTATGCAACATACAGCTGCCGTTTCTTATAATGCAGGTCAGTTCCGCCAAATGATTGTGAACATTGGTAGTAAGAGAGTTGCTTTGATTATTCCGGCAAGTGATACGAGCATTAATCCATGGACGCCTTCGGATGCGATTAATGGGGATGGAAGTGAAGTAGTACCACAGTTAATAACACCTTTAAGCGGAAATTTGACTGAGATTATAATAGGAAAAGATGCTATGGCTAACGCAACTGAAGGCTGGTACAAAGCATTAAGAAAAACAGATGAATCGAACGTTATATTCTCTGTAACGGATGATGCCAGCACTACATGGGGGAAAGTGGCAAATTTAACATACACTTCAACATGGGATGAAACTACTAAAAAAGCTATCAATAACAGTTACTATATAGCTGCCATTAACTACCTGCACAAGACACCATTAGATATTAGTAAAAGCACAATATACAAACTGACCGCTAAGATTAAATCCAGTGCAAACGAGCTTAGTAAAAATGGAGCACTTGTATTTATGGTAAGATGTGCTACATTCGATGCTTCATTCCTTGTAACAGCAAATGTTGACAACTTCAATGAGGCTAATTTTAATAATGTTAATCAAGGAACTACAGTAGGTAAAACGCCCAAAACTGCTGATACTTGGGAAGAAGCTGTTATATATGTAAATTTAAACAAAAAGAGCTCCACTAATGGTAGCATAAATTCTGCTGATATAGCAACAAAAGTAACCGATACCACTGCAGATGACTATGCAGGATTTGACCTTAGAATATATACAAACAGTCCTGCAACGACAGACATCCAAAGTGTTATTGCCGCTATCAGTGTTAGTGATATAACAATAGAGCCTTATATTGCTTCCGCACAATAACTGTTACCCCATGTCTGGCGGATTATAAATCCGCCAGACATGAGTATAAAGATTTTAAAGTCCTATTAAGTAAATGTACATAATTAGTTTATACTATCTGTCATTCAGAGCGTAGCGAAGAATCTACTCTCTTGATGTATACATAGAGAAGAGATTCTTCGCTTCGCTCTGAATGACAGATACTCTTGATATAAATTAAATTTCAACACTTACTTATCTTATAATAACCTAACCTAAATCTATCTCTAAAAAACGTGAATTAATGGGTTTGAATCCCCCGTCTCCTTCTTTGGAGCGGGGGATTTTGATATACTTCCTATTCTGTTCTGATGTACATCAAACAGAATTATCGCCATAGTCAAAAAGGTCTTTTACGCTACTAAGAAAGAGACATTATCTGTTTTCACTCATACCCCTTCCACCCTCCACACCCGCCTATTCATGCAGGATAGCGGGTGGAAGGGACACTGTATCCGAAACCACGCATCTTAGCGTCCGAAACCACGCACGTTTACCCCCCAAATGCCACAGCTTAGATCTATAAAGCCCTGAGGTTTGGGGAGCAAACGTGCGTGGTTTCGGACGCTAAGATGCGTCAGTTTGGAAAGTATAGTGCAAAAAAGAGCCCCTTCCGCATCCTGTTCCTCGTGAGCGAAGAAACAAGAACCGCGAAAGGGGCAAGGAATACCTAAAGAAAACCAGTTATTTCTTCAACCGGAACTCTACCGGCTGTCCGTGTTGGCAGGTGACGGTAACTTCCGTAACATCTCCCGTAAAGCGGACTTTTACTTTTTCGTTGGGCACTGCCAAACTCCAATTGCCTTTCAAGTGCAAAGTCTTGAGAGACGGGGCGCTGGGTTCGGGCGTAGTGTAGGTCTTTTCCTTGATATGCAGGTCGGGGTCGCAGACGCTGACTATCAGCATCCCGTCCTCTGCCGTACGGCGCATCACCATCGTTTCGGGAGCGATATCCGCCACCACTTCATCCTCCGGCAAGCTGACCGCCTCGAAAGCCGCATAGCCCGTCACACCCGAAGCGCGGTCGAAAACAATGTGTGCCTGCCGGTCGCGGCGAAGAATGGAATAACCCGGATCTTTCTGCGCTGCGGCAAGTTCTTCGGCAGTGGGCCGGATAAGAACGCTGTAAGCATAAGTAGCGTCTTTGGGAGCCAGACCATGCACAATGTACGCACTGGCAAATGTACCCTTCGTAGGAGATTTATCCGTATCTTTGGCACTCTGCTGCTCGGCTATCTGCACACGTACAAGGCCTTCCAAAACCAGATAATGATTGCCGTATCCGTCGCGCAACCAGCAGTTGGGATTACCCGCCAGCTTTGCGCCGAATGCAGGTTTGTCTATCTCCTTGCCCATCATGGAAATGGCAGCCTTGCCCGGACGATACTCGCTTTGGAAAATAGTAGTCTCCGTGGGGTACTGCGCATTGCTGTTGCTGATACCCGTTCCCAGACAGATTATACGGTTGTCGAAACAGAAAGCGGACTTGCGCGCTACAAAGTCGGGAGTGAAATTCTTGTAATCGGCCTCTTTCAGCTTCATGGCAAGCATACCGTTGCGGCCTTCCAGTGAGGAAGTTCCGGCAAAATTCTCGGTGGAACGCGCCATCAAAGTACCGGCACGCGGGTTGTCCAGCAGTTCCAAAGGCAGATGGATGGTGGTCGTGCCCGGCAGGCGGTTCCAGTCCCAGCCCTCTTCCACATATCCGCTCGCCTTGCGTGAGGGATAGCCCATTATCTGGACAGAGCCGTAGCTTTGGTAACGTCCGTAGCGGTTGTCCTTGGCATAAATCTCCGAACCCCATACATTGGTGTTGAATGTTTTGAGCGTCACCATCCAGTTGTCACGACGGTGAATGCCGGCAGCGCCATAATTGTAGACGAAGAAACCTTGCGGAGCCTCGGCAGGATGAACACCTTTCTCCTTAAAGAGACGGGCTTCGGGACTGTTCTTGCCGTTCATCAGGCGAAGATAGTCGGCAGCCAGCAAGCGGTCGAAGTCACCGCCCTGTCCGGACAAGTCGCCGGAGAGCGCCAGTTGTGCGAATGCTTTGATGTCCGCCCCACCCATTTTACCACCAAAGGGATGACGTCCGCCAAGTCCGGTGCTCCACTCTATGAGGTTGGAGTAATTGCGCATGGCAGTGAATGCACTTGCCAAAAGGCGACGGGCTTCGAGCGAAGGAACAAATTCCGTTCCGCTGGTCATAGCCACATAATCGCCCACCGTAGCGAGTGCGCCGGTGGTATAGGCGGGGTAGAAACCGCCATGATGGAAGGTTGTGCCGTCTACTTTGATACCGCCAATCGTACCCGGCGTACAGTTGACCGAACCGGATACCCAACGGGATAAGCCTTGCAATGCCTGCACACGCCCACATTCGTCGGGAATCATCATGGCAGCTATCAGCTTGGGTTGCAACAGGGTATTCCAAGAGTCGAGCATCTCATCGCGTATCTCTGCGCAAGGGCGTCTCGTTTCCTGCAAGGCAGACCAGAAGAGCAATGTCTTGAGGATGTCATCTCGACGTGAAGATTTCAGAATGGCTTTACGCATCAGCCAAGCCGTGGTATATATCTTACGTATCTGGTAGCCGTAGTGGTGGTTAGTACCCATGCCGCTGCCATAGGCAAAGCCTTGGTCTATGGCATAGTCCCATACGGCGAAGTAGTTGCCCTCGGCTTCATAGGATTTGTTGCAATAGGCGTCGTAGGCAAATCCGGTAAGCATGGCTTCGAGGTCGTTCCATGATAGCTCGCCTTTATCACGATGCAACTCGTCCGGAGCAAGCAGGGGCGCACCGGTAAAGCCCGAACCCGACGGATAGATGTCGGCTTTAGTGTAGGTTGCCGTAGCCTTCTTCACTGCGGCTGCCACGGTTGAAGCGGCAGGCGGTGTCAGGGCATCGCTCAAACGGTCTTCTATCATCTTGAGTTCCTGACGCTGTTTCTCCGTGAGTTTGGCAGGACGGGGAATGTCGTATTCATACTGTTCCCATTCCCACACACGGCACCAGTGCCAAAGGTCGCGCCCCACAGCAAGGCTGTTGTAGTCTATCTGCATATCGGGGGTGGTACGCAGATTCATCGCCTTTTCGGGGAACTTCCAACGGTCAAAGAATACACGGCCTTTACGGTCGGGAGCCACTACCCGGTAAGAGGCTATCGTCTTGTCTGCCTTATCACCGCGCATACTCTTGAAGCCAATCCAGCAGGCACGCCACCCGGGCGATTGCAACCGGTAGGTGAACCAATAGGACACCTTACCCTCTGCATTGAGAAACTCAAAACGCAACGAATCGGGCTGTGACTTTTCATTATATATCCACAGCGTGATGCCATGCGTGTTCTCTGTCTTGTTGTTCAACGCCAACGGGGCGTCTAACGCAACATTCATTACTGAACCGGGACGGAAATCCCATTCAAGACTCTTCTTGCCTTCTTTATAGTAACGGTTTGACAAGGACAGGGATTTCTTGTCGGGAGAAGTGAAGCCCGCCGGAACCTGCTCCTCAAAACCAATGACCTGCTGCGCACTCAAAGGGAGCGCGCAGAGGAAGGCGAGGGATAGTAGGAGATGTTTCATATGATAAATGGTTGATTGCGAGTAAAGATACAAAAATATGCGAATATTTAATTATAGCTTGACTAATTTGATGTCTTTGATATATAAGGTAGTACCCTTCTTATTATTGTAAAAATATATATTTATCCCTTGTACATCAGCATCAAGCGTTCCTTCAAACAGACCTTTGTCATCAGAAATATTAACTCCTGCCGTTCCATGAGTCTGAGTAAAGTCAAACTGAATAGATATTTCATTATATAGGTCCTTTGAAACATTAGAAGTAAGGATTGTTGCCTTTTTATCTGTATTCGCAACTTTAAATGCTCTTTTATCATCACATGTTCTAATCATAGCACCAATAGAACCGGCTACTGAAGCTTTTACATTAAACGTAAGTACATAAGTAGCTGTTTTATCAAATACTCCTGTTTTATGATAACCAAAGGCTGTAAGATTCCAACCTACATTTCCATCACCAATAATAGCCTTCACAGCCAAATCTGTAACATCCACTTCATAGGAAGAATATGCCCCTTCTACATCAAACCGGGTAAACCAGTAATCCCCTTCATCATTAGGTAAAAGATTTTTAGAATTATATTTACCTTTAGCTGTTAAAGATGTAGTTGCCGTCAACGGAACGACTAATTCTGTTAATATTCCCGGAACAGGTGTCGGTTCATCCCCTCCTCCCGTCTCTACCTCAATCAGATTCACCTGCATCTTGGCAAGCGTAGCGAAGGTTCCTTTGAAAGCAAGGATAGAAATATCTCTTGTATTATCAGCCACCGCACGAGTAACAACCTTTCCTTTCGGGGCAATCACCGTAAGTTCCGCTATATTCTGTGCATTAGGAGTCCCCAATGTTGCTTTCCATCCCATAGGAGCAGTAATGATTGTTTTGTCCGCACCTTTAATATATACCTCAAACTTCTTAGTCTCATCCGGATTGATTTTCTGTTCACCGGCAATATCCTTAAAATAACATTCAAAGTCAGGGACAACAGGAACTTCTACCACTTTATTACTACCATCAAAAGTTATTTTTAAAACTCCATTTTCTTCCGTAACCGATTGAAACAGGTTGACAGATGAAGAACTTGCATCATACACAGCTGCTACCGGATTACCATTCTCATCCTTTACTACAGTATAATTCGAATCGCCGGTAGTAGATACTTCCCAATTTCCTTCGGCATTAATCCGAAACTCCGGAGTATACCCGTCCTTACCAACTGCATTTATCGGAGTATCTCCATGCAAGATAGTTACATAAGTCTGCCCATTGTTATAGCTGACCTGCCAATAACCTTCACTGCTAATATTAACCAACGGTACATTTGCAAAGCTATCGGTTCTTTCCGCCAGCTTCAATTTGGTTCCATCACTGAGCGTAAGCGTATAAACACTTTGTTCTGCATCATGCTCCACTTTAGAGATAATCATGCCATCCTGGCACAGGATATTCAAAGCTTTTATATTGCCATTCAGCATCTCTACTTTACTTTCCAATGCAGCCACACGCTCCTTAAGAGAATTAATATCAGCTTCCAATTTATCTGTATCTTCACATCCTGCCATAAACAGAGCAAATAAGATAAATGTATAGTACCAAATCTTTTTCATAATCGTATATAGTTTTAAAGTTATTATTTTAATGCATTTAACCAAGAGGGCACTTCACCCAAACGTTTCTTCAACTGTGCCTCGTAAAGAGAATTGGGGGTAACAGCTGTGCCATTACTTTCCAAACGCTTCACTTGTTTTGAATTATCCGCAAATTGTACTTGTGCTCCATGGAAACCTACGATAACAGGCGGCAAATTCTTCCACCAAATATTATTCTCATCCCACCATACAAAAGGATTATTATCTGATGCTTTTGTCTTTGTGGCATTCATGTTCCAAATAACCAAATCATCCAAGTGATTAGGAAGTTGAGTCAAGTCTCCACCTTCGCGCCATTGCATGAATCCACCGGTACAACAATCTATCAGTGTGGCACGCGGTTGCGAAGCATGGGACTCGAAACATGAATCGTCTCCCCAATGTACATTCCAGATTACAGCACCTAAACTCTGCTTAGACACACCGCAAGCATGGTACTGTCCGGCATTTTTCATAAAGTTCCCCAATTCATGTCCACCGCTATCTTTCAATTCTTTACCATCACTTCTATCCCTAACCTTGCCTATAAACACACGAGAAGAGCCTTGTGAACGAACTGCTGAATGCCCCCGCTTGCCACTAATATCTATATCGTAAACAGATACATTCGCACTATTGACAACAGACAGAGCCTCACTGACACTTATAAAATTAACTCGGCGCATCCAAGAATTTGTGAGCCGTCCGAAGTCTATCAATTTAAAACCACTATCATCAGCTGCTGATGCGTGATGTTTAAAGTCTTCTTTGGCATCACCTTGAAAAGTTATGTCTTCTACTCCTACATTTTCGTAATGTGGATATTTTTGTATTTTCCACTCATATTTAGCTTCCACTGAGTGCATAAGCGGCTCGTAGAATGTAATGGTATTGCCGCTGACCGACTTCACTTGATGATAATCCAATACTTCCACCCCATTGGCGACAATGGACGGCACATCATTCTGGGTACTCAAATCAGTAGCCGCATATGGCGACAATTCCTTGCCTACCAATTCCGTGTTATTGTTTTTTAAATAAAGTCGCACCCAGCTTCCGGCAGTAATACCGGTGGCAGCCCCTACCTTTACAGAAAAAGTCCCCTTTGCGGCATCTTCCGTTACCGGTGTCATGTCTGATGCGTCTGTATAATGCTTTATTTCAATCAAGGTAGGAGTAGTCCACATTCCGGCACCAGCCGGTTCATTCTGCTTATTCATTCGGATAACCGTTTTATTTCTTCCCGCACCTTTAATTACAAAATTTCCCATAGTAAGATGTATACATTCATTCACCTTATCTTCTACACCCTGCAAAACGAACTCTCCTTCGGGGAAATAGATAATGGCATTTGCCTTATCTTTACTAACACGAATATTATTATCTTTAGTTATCGAACGAGTAACTCCGGTAGCCGCTTCCAATGTCTTGACAAATGCTTCACGATCTGATAGTCCATCATTGGGAACAGCCCCATAATCTACCACATTATATATCTTATAGCCTTGTGCTTGCAAGGTTTCCACACTTGGCGGTTCTTTTTCGCCATGTTCATATCCTGCATACGAGAAATCAAGCAACACATTATTACCTGTATTACCTTCAAAATCCAACCAAGTTTGGCTTGTACCGTAAGAATTCAGTAATTTAGCCTTAATCGTAACTACACGTATGAAGTTTTTAGGAGACGTAATGATTATATTTATCTCTTCCGTTTTCTCCACATCTGTTACTTTAGGAGAAGTGATAGATAATTTAGCCTCTTCAAGAATCACATCCCAACCTTCCGGTGCTTTAATCACTGCCTCTTCCACATCCCCCTGCTCCACGGTATAAACACGCTTCTCAGCTAAAGGAAAAATTTGTTCATCGGCTTCGGTTATTTCACTGCCGTCATCCGCCAACACTTTTAAATAAAAGGTACTGATTACCGGAAAAGTAAATTCCTTTCCGTCAGCTGCTAATCTGAGAGTGATTTCCGGTTTACCTTTTTCATCATAATGCACACGGTCGAAAATAGAATTCGAACTGGTAACTTCAACCAACGCTGATACCTTACGCCCATCACTTCCTACTAAGGTTTCATACGTTTCTCCACCGTCATAACTCACCTGCCAGTACCCGTCGGACGAAACCCGCATCTGAGGCGATACGATACGACCGCCATCCTCATTGACAGGATAAACGCTCAACGGCTTGCCACTTCCGTCAGTCATAGGGGTATAGTTGGTTCCGTCCACACTATACATCCAGTAACCTTCATCACTGATTTTAATTAATGGAAGTAATCCGTCCACATTCTCACCGGTTACAATATTAAACGACTGCCCGTCGGCAAGTTCCAGTTTATATCCTTTATCAATAGCCGTAACTCCCACTACCGATGTACCCGACAATAAATACTGTAAACCGTTTACGGATTCATTTATGTGCTCAACCGCCTTTTCAAGTGTGGCGACACGTTCTTTCAGAAGATTTGCCTGAGCCTGCAAATCATCTACATCATTACAAGAATGTAACGGAAATAACAAACAGCAAATACACCACAGAAACAGGTGTCTAATGTTCTTGTTCCTCATAAGATTATTATTTCAGGTTATTCATATTTTAGATTTTCAACGGTTTAATATAACCGTTTGAAGAATAAACATTTAACTG